>Ga0310696_10000384_pt1 | contig 72359 bp, 66 predicted proteins | sample AusTroGonzalo_MG_4_FD_203885 | JGI IMG/M metagenome (GOLD analysis project Ga0310696, IMG submission 203885) | Bovine rumen microbial communities from tropical cattle in Woodstock, Queensland, Australia - Gonzalo_02 (v2) (version 2) | ecosystem: Host-associated > Mammals > Digestive system >...
CTTAATTCAGGCATTTTTTCCTCCAAGAATTACCTGTTAATAATCTTCCCTCCGCATCCCGCTCACTCTCAAACAAGAGACAGGCACGGGACAAACGCACGGAGGTGCTTCAAAAAAACGCGCGATTCTACACTTAAATATAAAAAAGTCAATAGAAAAACTTAGTAAATTTATTCTCTATATCGCCGTAGATCTCACCGACTTCAAGATTTCCGTCAAGATATACGACTTTGAGTTTGTCTTCGAATTCCCTGATCACTTCGCGGTAGTTGCGGTCTATCTGCTGCAGAAGCTCCTTTTTCTCGTAAAGTTCGGTCGAATCGCGGAATTTCGTAAGTCTCTCGACTGCTTTATCGACTGAAACATCAACAAAAACAAGCACATCGGGCAATGTCGCGAAACGGTTTATCCCTTTGATCCATTCATAGCTTACATTAAGCGACTGATACGCTATCGAGCTGAAGAAGTATCTGTCGGTGATTACTGTCTGTTTTTTCCTGAGTGCCGGCCATATCTCCTCTCTCAGGTGGTTTATCCTGTCGGCAGCGAAAGCGAGGGCGAGCATCTCGTGGATAAGCGGCGTATCACCGTTGGATTCGTTCAGAAAACTTCTCACTATTTTTCCGGTGGCAAGCGCCGTCGGCTCGGAAGTCAGATAAACCGCCTCACCTTTTGTCTCAAGGAATCTTTTGAGTTCCTTGACAGTCGTGCTTTTGCCGCTTCCGTCAATTCCTTCGACTGCGATAAACATTATTTTTCCTCCAGAGAGTAAATTTTCAAATCATCGAATTCGACATCCGACTTCCAGTTCGCGAAAGAGAGTTTTGAATAGCCGTCCTCAACTTTGAGAGGCGCTTCGTCGTTATATTCCAAAAAAAGTTCTCCGTTTACGAACCACTTGATTTTATTAGATTTTCTAACAACTTTAATCTTGTATTCCTTTCCTTTTTCAAGACCGGCATTCCTTCTTTCGGCGCGCTTTTTCTCGTGCTCGTCAAGCTTTGAAATAACCGAAATACGGTTGTTCCAGCCGCCCAGAATGAATGAATATCCGTCGCCGTGGTCATGGATCTTTCCGTCGCCCCAGAGGTTGAATTTGACATCGACAGCATCGCTGTTGCTTTTCATCGTCAGCTCGATAACAGCATTCTGCGGCAGATCGACCGATTTAAGAACCAGATTTCTGTTTTTCGCAGTCCTGCTCCTAAGCCTGCCGTTTTCGATTTTCCAGTCTCCGCCCTGAATTTCGTAGTTGCCACCTATTTCCGCCCGGTCGAAACTTTCCGAAAAAACAAGTTTCCCCTTTTCATCCCCGCTTCCGCACGAAATCAGAAACAACAGAAACATAACTGCCGGAACGATATTTTTCATTTTGATCACTCTCCCGCAAACCGGAATCATTCCGATTTTTTCGGTTTAAAAATAATCAGACCGGAAACAAGGGACATTGCGATTATTGCATTGATCCTGAGAACGAATGACACTAGACCGCCTTCTGCGCCGGGAAGTCCCATGAATGCAAAAACGACATAACCTGTCCCTTCGCCGATACCGAGTTTCATAGGAATCAATGCCGATATGTAGTTGCCGAGATTCCTTGCACAGTGAAGCAGCAGCAGCGTCGAAAGCACATATCCGTTGAAGCCGACAAAAAGTATGCAGAAGAAAAAAGTGAAAAACGAGGCATATCTTGCGAAAAACTGAAGCCAGAAAATTTTACGATAGTCTTTCGGATTCTCTTTTTTGAAAAGATTGAGGTCTTTGTCCATTTTCTCAGCCTTTTCCATAAGCTCATCCGCGTTCTTTTTTCCTAAATATTTCAACACATTGACAATTTTAACCGAAATATTCAGCTTGATAATGATCATCACGCCGAAATAGGAAAGAAAAACAAAAAGCGTACAGAGGAGAACTATCAGAAATTTGTCGAATTTATAGTATTCGTCAGGCATAAAAAAATGAAGAAGCAGCGACAGAACGGCCATAGAAACAAGCGAGCAGGCTTTTGAAAGTTTGTATATGTAATTCCAAATGACGACTCCTTTTATTGAATTCTGGGTACCGACAACTTCCTTGATCAGTCCTGTTTTCACAAGTTCGCCGAACTCCCACGGGATCAGATAGTTCGCAAGAGAGCCCAGACCGTGCGACGCAAATATCCTGACAAAATTTCTCCTTCCCGGCAACGATGAGTAGAGCGCGAACGCATCCAGACCGTTTTCCGCGATTTCACAGCAGGCAAGCACAAGCATTCCGCCGATTCCGACTTTGACAAAGACTTCCGCGACCTTGTCGAAGCCGATGCTTCTAAGGAGGAAAAAGAGGATCGCCAACGATGAGACAAACAAAAATATTCTTAGTAAATTCCGCAACTTATTCTTAAGTTCAGCTTTCATAAAACTCTTCTCCAAGATACAAAAAAAGCTCTGTATATTATAGTTTTATCGCTTGTTGTCAATTTGAAGAAACGCCTTTATCAACTCTGCGACATCGCTTTCTTTTGTTGCCCAGCTCGTACAGATCCGGACGGCAGTATGTTCAGAATCAGTTTTTTCCCAGAACGCGAAAGAAAACTTTTTTGACAGTTTTTCATAAATTTCATCAGGAAAAACCGGAAAGATCTGGTTCGTTGGCGAATCGAAAAGGAACTCTATCCCCTTGTTTTTTAAGGCGTTTTTTATTTCAGCCGCCGTTTTTACGGCATGTTCCGCAAGCCTGAAATAAAGTCCGTCGGAAAAAAGTGTCATAAACTGGATCCCGAGCAGCCGTCCTTTCGCCAGCATTCCGCCGCGCTGTTTTATTATGTTGCGGAAATCTTTTTTGAAAGCGTTGTTCGTTATCACCACTGCTTCGCCGAAGAGCGCGCCGTTTTTTGTTCCGCCGATATAAAAAACATCAGAGAGCGCTGCAATATCAGGCAGAGTAAGGTCGTTTCCGGCTGCCTTAATCCCGTAACCCAGCCGCGCTCCGTCGATAAAAAGCGGAAGTCTGTATTTGAGGCACACTTTGCGGAGTTCCGAAAGTTCGCGCTTGGAATAAACCGTGCCGTTTTCTGTCGGAAACGAGATGTAAACCATTCCAGGCTGCACGATATGCTCGTAATTACAGTCATTTACGCAGGCTTCAACATATTTTTCGACCTGCTCCGCACTCAGTTTTCCGTCACCGGAAGGAAGTGCAAGAACTTTGTGGCCGGTCGATTCTATTGCTCCGGTTTCATGCACGTTCACATGCCCCGTCACCGCCGAAACAACGCCCTGATGCGGCCTGAGTATCGCCGAAATAACAGTCGTGTTCGTCTGCGTTCCGCCCACAAGAAAATGGACATCAGGCACGTTTTTCCCCCGTTTTCCGGCAAATCCGCACGCCGCAAGAATGAGTTTTTTCGCCTTTTCGCAGTATTTGTCGCAGCCGTAGCCCTCAGTCTGCTCGAAATTGGTTTTTTCAAGCATTTTCAGAATATTCGGATGACATCCTTCAAGGTAGTCGCAATCAAATTTTATCATTTTTTCACCTCACAAAAAGCTGTGAATAGTATATTTTAGGAAATGCTTGTCAATTTCACTTTTTCATATTAAATTCCTACGGTTGTTGATTTTTAGGGAATTTCCGATGTTTATTCCGACAACAAAAGAAGAGTTGACTAAGCTCGGCTGGGAAAAGTGCGATATAATTTTTGTAAGCGGTGACGCCTACATCGACACATATTTCGACGGATGCGCGATTTTAGGCAAGTACTTGATAAAACACGGCTTCCGCGTCGGAATAATTGCACAGCCAGACATAAATTCGGCCGCAGACATCAGCCGTCTCGGGGTTCCTGAACTTTTCTGGGGCGTGAGCGGCGGCGCTATGGACAGCATGGTCGCGAACTACACTTCTGCCGGGCTTCCGCGGAAAGAAGACGACCTCACCCCCGGCGGGATCAACAACAAGCGCCCCGACAGAGCGGTCATCAAGTATGTAAACCTTATCCAGCGGACTTTTACCGAAAAAAAACTGATAACGATAGGCGGGATCGAGGCAAGTCTCCGCCGTTTCGCCCACTACGATTCGCACACCGACAAAATCAGAGGCTCGATCCTCGCCGATTCAAAGGCTGACATCCTCGTTTTCGGTATGGGTGAAAAAGCCAATCTGGAACTTGCGAACGCAATAAAAAACGGCGGAAACATTGAACAAATCCGCGGTATATGCCACATGGCGAAAGAGATGCCGGATGGTTTTGTCAGACTTCCGGACTTTGAAGAGTGCGCCGCTTCGAAAGACAAATTCCTCGAAATGTCAAAACTCTTTTTCAATTCATGCAAATTAAAAAAAGGAATCGTCCAGAAACAGGCCGGAAGGTTTGTCGTGCAGAATCCGCCTGCAATTCCGCTCACAAGTGCCGAACTTGACGAGATCCATGAACTCGACTTTGAAAGAGCGGTCCACCCCTACTACGCCGCAATGGGCGAAGTGAGAGCGCTCGACACGATCAAAAGCTCAGTCCTGACTCACCGCGGCTGCTTCGGAGCATGCTCATTCTGCTCGATCACCGCGCATCAGGGTGCCGACATAATTTCAAGAAGCGAGGAATCGATAATCCGCGAGATCACGAAAATGGCTTCAAAACCTGGATTCAACGGGATAATCAGCGATCTCGGCGGCCCCACAGCGAACATGTACGGAATGGATTTCGTCAAAGGGGAAAACGGCCACTGCGCTCTCAGAGAATGCCTTTTCCCGAAAGTCTGCGACAAACTTCCTGTTGACCACTCGCGCCAGATAGCACTTCTAAAAAAAGTCAGAAAAATCAAGAATATCAAGCATATATTCATTTCTTCAGGGATACGCTACGACCTTATTCTAGCCGACAAAGTCCACGGTCAGGAATATCTTAACGAAATTCTTACACACCACATTTCGGGGCAAATGAAAATCGCTCCCGAACATATAATCAAAGATGTCACCGACCTCATGAACAAGCCCGACGGCCGCAACTTGAAAGAGTTCAAGGAACTTTTTGATAGAACTGTGCGAAAGCTGAAAAGCCCGCTTTTCCTCACCTACTACTTCATCGCGGCGTTTCCTGGCTGCACCGATCGGCATCAGATCGAAGCCAAGAAATTCATCTCAAGCGTCCTGAAAACCAACCCGAAACAGGTCCAAATCTTCACTCCGACACCGTCAACGGAAGCCACCGCGCTCTACTGGACAGAAAAGAATTTCGACGGAAAAAAGATTTTTGTCGAAAAGAACTTCAAAGGAAGAAAGCGTCAGAAAGAGATAATCACTGAACGGAAAAAAATCTGAATTTAATTGCCGTTTTTAGCAGCAAGCTTTGCCTTGATATATTCGTCAAGACCGCCTTTCTGCATGATTTCGTCAACTTCGGGAGGAAGCGGCGGGAACGCAACAGTCGAGCCGTCAGGAAGAAGAACCGTTCCTGTTTCGGTGTTTATTTCGAGAGTATCGCCTCTTTTGACCTTGCCGAGCAGATTTTTGATCTCAAGCGCCGGAAGTCCTGCGTTGATGCAGTTCCTGAAGTAAATTCTGCTGTATGATTCGGCGATCACCGCACCCATTCCCAGATATTTGAAGCAGAAGGCAGCCTGCTCGCGCGAAGAACCGCAGCCGAAGTTTTTGCCGGCGACGATTATGTCACCTGGTTTGACTTCTTTAATGAAATCGGGATCTTCGTCTTCAAGGGCGTGGGACGCGATCTCTTTCGGATCGGTGACTGTGTAGGTGTATTTTCCCGGGAAAATGACATCGGTGTTCACATCGTGTCCGTAAACAAAAACCTTTCCTTTGATGATTGCCATGATTTCCTCCTAAAAATTGTTATTCCGAGACAATATATGCTGATTTTTCTGATTTTTTTACTTTTGGCAGCTCTGCTTCCGCAGCTTCACGCGAATCAAAGCAGCCTGTTCTAAGTTTGTACCATTTTTTGCCGTTGTTTTCACCGCTGACAATACGCGGTTTCAGGGATTTCAGCTTTTTAGCGGCTGCATCAGCCTGTTCTTTGGTGTTTGCGGCAAAAATCTGGATCGAAAAACGGCATTTTTTTATGTCGTCTTTTTTGGACACTTCTTTTTTCGGCGTTACGTTTTTTTCTGCAAGAATTTCATCGATCGTTTTGTTTTTATCCGGTTTTTTGGATTCGGCAGGTTTAGGTTCGGCAGGTTTTTCCGCAGGTTTTGTTTTTTCCGGTTTAGTTTCAATGTTTTTTTCAACGGGTTGCGGTCGTTCGACAGTTTTTTCGTGTTTCGATTCAACGGGTTCAGGTTTTTCCGCAGCAGGTTCCTGTTTTTCCTGGGGAGACGTCTCAGGTGACGTCTCTACGGTTTTTTCAGCTGGTTTTGTTTCGGCCGGTTTCTGTTCCATTGAATTGCAGATCACACGCGGATTGACAGCATCATTTTCGTCAAGGAGCCCTTTTTCACGCGCGGCGTCCCTGAGTTTCAGATACTTTCCCCTCATCTCGTCCGAATTGAAAATGCATCCTGCCAGCTTTTCCTGGATCTCGTCCTCGTCGGCGCTGGTTCTGTCAAGCGTGCATTTTCCGTTTTTTCCGATGGCAATTCCGAGAACGAAAGCCAAAGTCAATAAAAAAAGAAGAATAAGGACCAGTTTGATTACAAGTGCCTGACTTAAAATCTGATTGTTTTTATTATCCACGCTGCCTCTCTTTTCTTTTTCTGTTAAGCCTTTTCGCAAGCAAAAGCGGATCAGTTTCCCCGTTTTTCCGGGCTGTTTCGGTGTAAAGCGAAATCAGGAATCCGGCATTTTCATTTATGTCCGGAGCTTTGAAATCATCAGTGATCCGCATAAAGTAATAAAGCCTTTTCCGGTTAGACTCGAGTTCCTTTACGGCATCGGCTATCGCACGCGGCGCAACTTCGCCGAGAATGAGTCCGCGCCCCGACCTTCTCACCTTTTCGGCAATAGCATTCTTGTCCGATACGATCAAAGCCTTTCTTTCTGCAATCGCGTTGTTCACAAGAAAAGTGTCGTTTCTGAAGTACTTGGCGGGAATTATCAGAACATCGGCCGTATTGAGGGCAGCATTTAACCTTCCGCCCTGAACCGGACCGTGGAAAAACACATGCGGATTTCTGACTCTTTGTTTCAACCTATTGAAATAACTTGAGTTATCATGCGTTTCGCCATAAATGTGCAACTCGTTGAGGCACCCTTCGCCATAAAGGATATTAAATGCTTCGACCAGTTCCAGGATCCCTTCTTCAGGCAGAATCTCGCTCATGAAACAGAACTTGACTGCCCCTTCGATCTCGAAAGGACGGTTCCAAAAATCGAGTTCCTTCAAAAAACCCTGCTCCATGAAAACAGCTTTGCTTTCCGGGATCAGCGGACGGTAAAAAAAGTTGTACTCAAGCTCTGAAAAAAACAGGAACCTGTCGCAGAAAGAAACTACTTCGTCAGCCATTCCGGCACGCTCTTCAAAAACTGACGGTTCTATCCCGCTTTCAGAAACGCGGTTATAATAGCGGCTGTATCTGCCGACATTTTCAAACCAGCCGGAACAGCGTTCAGGCTTGAAAACCGAAACAAGTCTCTTCACAAAAGAAGTCACTGACGAATTCACGAAGTTGGAAATTCTTACCGTTCCGTTCTCTTCGGCTATCCCTTTCTCAAAAAGCGAATTTGAAAACAGGAAACCGTCGCCGATCGTGCATACGACAGGAATTCCGCGCTCTTTAGCAATCGCAGGATAGTTGAATGAGTGATTTTTGAGACTCCAGATGTGGATCGCGTCAAAATGGTCGTCTTTCAGGATAAAATTGAAGACATCGTCCATTTTTTCATTGAGATAAGTCTCGCTGAATGAGTCAAAATGCGTCGGAATGTATGTCACAGCCCTGCGGTATGAAGGCAGTTGCGTTATACTTAACGAAAAATTTTCCTCCCTGTCCGAAAATTCGGGATAAAAAACCGTGAGAGCGACATTTTTCGCCATACAGTCGATCAACTGCTCGATAAAACTGTTGAAAAACGCAGGATTTGCACCGCACTGCGGAGACGAATCCAGAACGAAGAGGAGTGAAAGCAAATTCTCAGAATCCACAGATCTCCCCTTTCAATGCCGAATATGCCGCAGTTGCAGGGCTCGCGAGATGAACTTCGCCGTTTCCCTGCTTGCCTTTGAAGTTGCGGTTTGAAGTCGAAACGATGACTTCGCCGTCGCCGGTCATGCCGATCTGGCCTGAAGCGCATCCGCCGCAGCCGGGGTTGGCAATAACGAAACCTGCGTCAAAAAGCGTCTCGAGAACACCGGATTTCATAAGTTCGCCGTAAATTCTGCGCGACGAAGGAACGATGTAGCCGTTTGTTTTGATTTTTTTCCCTTTGACTATCTTTGCAACGTCTTCGAAATCGGAGATCCTGCCGTTCGTGCAGCTTCCGATGAAAACTGTGTCGACCGCCTTTCCGGCAAATTCGCTGACATTGTGGACATTGTGCGGATGCGGCGGAGCGGCAACCTGCGGCTCTGTGAGAGTGTCAAGGTCGAGCTCGTATTCAGCGGCATAGTTTGCATCGGGATCAGCCTTGATCTCCTCGAAACCTTCAAGTCCCGTAGTCGGGATCATTATCGAAATAACACCCATTTCAGTTCCCATGCTGGCGATAGTGACTCTTTCGTCAAGAGTGAGTTTCGCCGCTTCTTCTCCGTAAAGCTCTACGACCTGACCAAGGAAAGTGCGTGAACCGAATTTCTTGAGCATGAAAAGAACGATATCTTTTGCTTTTATGCCGGGTTTTCTCGTTCCTTTGAGGGTGAGTTTTACGCTCTGCGGTACTTCGAACCAGGTTCTTCCGGTCTTCCAAATGTAGGAAATGTCGACATCGCCCATTCCCTGACCGAAACAGCTTATCGCACCCATGATGTTGAAGTGGCTGTCGGTGCTGACGATCGTCATTCCCGGTTTCGCGTATTCGTCTATGAGAATGTGCGAGCCGATACCGGAATCGACATCGTAAACTTTAAGCCCTTCCTTTCTCGCGAAGACACGGCATCTCTGCTGGTTTACGGCATAAGGGATAGTTTTTGCCGGAGCGACGCAGTCGAAAGTGAACATCGTGCGCTCCTTGTCGGCTATCAGAGAACCTGAAAATTTGCTTTCGAGATTGTTGACGACATTCGCTCCGCCGAAATCACGGGCGCTTTTGTAGTCAATGTTTATCCATACGATCGAACCCGGTGTGACAGGTTCGTTTTTGTCGATCAAATGGTTGTAAAAAATCTTTTCAATGACTGTTTTTCCCATATTTTTCTCCCTAAAAAAACACAAGCGCGCTATTTTAAAGATGTTGTGTGAATTGTCAATTTAAGAAAAGCGATTCTAAAAAAATCTGTTTTTTTGCATAACCTGCAAATCCGATTATATTAATGCGTTTTTTAGCCGCGAGGCATTTTTAAAACGGAGAAATTTATGAAACTGGCAAAAATCAACTGGAAAAATTCGATATATCTGCTGACGGTGACACTTCCGGTCTTCATCATCGATTTTCTGACCAAAAACTGGGCCCTGACGCTCAAAGGCAAAGAAGGGATCGTCGTTTTTGAAAGCTGGTGGAATTTCATTTATGTCGAAAACAAAGGGGCATTGTGGGGACTCGGCGCAAACTTCCCTGATTCTATCAGGCAGCTGATTTTCTTGGGTTTTTCAACGATCGTCACCCTTATTGTGATTTATCTTCTTTTAGCTTATGCAGAAACCAGATTCATGAAAATAATTTACGGTCTCATCGTTGCCGGCGCTTTCGGCAACCTTTACGACCGCTTTTTCAGAGGTTTTGCGGTGATCGACTTCATCGACTGGCATGCCGGCGAGATCTACCACTGGCCGACCTTCAACATCGCTGATGTCGCGATCGTCGTAGCGATTTTCCTCATCGCAATCGAACTTCTGTTCCTTCAGCCGAAGCGTCAGAAAACCAAAAAAGAGGAAAAATAATGTATCCGACCCTGTCAATAGGCAGTTTTTCTTTTTCATCATTTTACGCAGTAGTCATTTTCTGTGTCATCGTCGGCAATTTTCTCACATGGTGGGAGATCAGACGCAATAAACTGGACATAAAACTGGCACTGAAAGGTGCTGTGATCACTACAACAATGGGTTATGTCGGCGCAAGGGCGATGCACATAGTTTTTGACGGATTTCTTGATATCTACATCCAGAAACCGCTCGCGATCTTCGCATTCTGGAAAGGGGGGTTGGCTTTTTACGGAACGGTCATCTTCGGTCTTCCTACTGCAGTCTGGTGGTTCACGAGCCACAAGGCGCCGCTTATGAAATATCTCGACTGTTATGTTCTTGGGCTTGCTTTCGGACTTGGGATCGGGCGTTTCGCATGTTACCTCAACGGCTGCTGCTTCGGCGAGATCTCGGCTTCCCCTTTTGCTGAAACCTTTCTGAGATACGGTTTAAGCGCGAAGAACCAGTTTGCCCGCGACATTCTGCTCAATCTTCGCGACATGCCGCTTCCAGTCCTTCCGACACAGCTTGTTTCGGCTTTCGCGACAACTTCGATCTTCCTCGTTCTCTGGTTTTATTTCCGCAAAAGGACGAAAAAAGAGGGTGCGATCCTCGGGCTCTGGCTCACAATGTATGCGGCTTTCCGCTTCACGATCGAATTTTTCCGGGCAGACGACCGCGGACTTTTCTTCAATAATATGCTTTCGACTTCGCAGCTTGTCGCGATAATTACATTCATCGCCGGCATGGCTATTTTCATTCTTCCGTCCGAAACAACTTTGAAAAAAGCGGAAAAATCTGAATGATCGAGCAGTTCAAAACAATTTTTAAAACCACTCAGCCTATTGAAATCAAAGAGAAAAACAGCCGTTTCATTTCACAGTGCTTTCCTGTTGAGACAAAAGACGAGGCTGAGGAAATCATAAAAAAACTCTGGAAAGAGCATTACGACTGCACTCACATCTGCTTTGCCTACCTTCTGGGCGAAGGCGAAATACAGATTTTCCGTTACAGCGACGACGGCGAACCGTCAGGTACCGCCGGACTTCCGATTTACAACGAAATTTTAAGGAAAGAACTTTTCAATGTTCTTGTAACAAGTGTCCGCTACTACGGCGGGATCAAGCTTGGCACCGGCGGTCTAACCAGAACTTACGGCGCTTCGGCAAGAGCGGCACTTGACTCAGCGGAAACAGAAACCGTGATCATAAAAAAGGATGTTGCCCTGGAAATCCCTTTCGACTTCACGGGAATAGCAATGAGCTACATCGGAAGATTTGAAGGTTTAGAAATAAAATCAACTACTTATACCGAATCAGGAAGTTCTTTGACTGTCAGGATCCCGATAGCTTCAGTTCAAAAATTCATTGATGAAATGGTCGAAAAAAGCGGCGGAAAGATAAAACCTTCAGCCATCTAAAATAACCATATCCGTTATTTCCCTAGTTTTCCATCAGCATTTTTTCGGCTGCTGCAAGGAAATCAGCCGATTCGCTGTTTCCCATCATTCTGGCGAGTTCTTTGATGCGTCCGGGTTTGTCGAGAATCGATATTTCAGTTTCGACATCACCCTCGCCTACGCTCTTTCTGACAACGATGTGTCTGTCTGCAAGAGAAGCTGTCTGCGGAAAGTGAGTGATCACTATTATCTGGTTTTTAGTTGAATTTTTCTTCATTTCGAGTGCCGCGCTGCGTGCTGTCTCGCCGCCTATGGAGCTATCGATCTCGTCAAAAAGGATGACTTTCCCCTCCTCATCGTCAATGAGCTTGACCGAAAGAAGAAGACGCGAAAGTTCGCCGCCAGAAAGCGAAGTTATGTCGAACATTTTCTCTGTTCCGATCGTATTGATTTCAAACTGAGCCTCGTCGAAACCGTTCTCGCCGAGTTCGCCCAGTTTGTTGAGTGAAATCGAGAAGCGGACTCCTTTCATTCCGAATTTGAGGAGATATTTCAAAATGCTTTCTTCAAGCGGTTTGAGAGCTTTCAGGCGTTTCCCGTGCAGTTTTTCTGCCAATGCCGACGCTTTTTTTGTCAAAGCAGCAAGTTCCTTCTCCGATTCCGTGATTTTATGCGGGATTTTGTTCATCTCGAAAAGTTCTTCGTTGAGTGAATCGAGTTTTTGCATAAGTCCTGCCGAAGTCGAAACTCCGTGCTTTATGAAAAGCGAAGAAAGTTTGTCAAATCTTGACTGAATTTCATCAATATTATCAAGAGGTTCATCGTATTTTGAAAAAAGTGACGAAGAAGTCTTCGCAATGTCGTCAAGTTCTATAACGGCAGCCGAAATCCTCCCCGGGATATCGCCGATCTCATCAAGTTCCGCAAGGTCTGAAGCTGCGGAATCGGCACTGTTCAGAAAATCGAGTGCGCTTGAAAGCGAATTTGCGAAATCTGAGCTGTATTTCACGATTTTGGCGCGGTTTTCGATGAATTTTACCTTGGAAAGAAGCTCGCTCTCCTCGTTTTCATAAGTTTCAAGCTTTTCGATCTCGTTTATCTGGAACTCAAGATAGTCCCTTTTTCCGATATCGTCCTTCGATTTCAACTCTTCTATTGTTCTTCTGAGAGCCAGTATTTCATGGTATAAGTTTTTGTATTCATTAAGAATTTCTGAGGTTTCCGCCTTTAGATCCAGAATTTTCATGCGGTAGTCTTTTTTGAAAAGCTCCCGGTTCTCGAACTGGCTTCCGATCTCGATCATGTCTCCCAGCAGCGATGCGATAAAAGCGGAACTTACCGGAACATCGTTAAGATAGACACTGTTTTTATCTCCGAAGACGCGCCGTGCCAGAATTCTGCCGTTTTCAGGCTCTATATCGTTTCCTGCAAGAAGATTTCTGATTTCGTTATCTCCTGCTTCCAGAGTGATTTCGGCGCAGATCTCGCCGCTCTTTCCCCACTTTCCGAGAAGCGATTTTGTAATTCTTTCACCGCGCAGAGCCTTCATCGCCGAAACAAAAAGACTCTTTCCGCTTCCAGTCTCGCCAGTAACAGTTGTAAGTCCCGAAGAAAGCTCGATATTCGACTTCTTTATGATCAGGAAATTCCTTAAAAATATGTTCGAAATTTTCATTTTTGCTCCACTATTTCCCAGTGACCGTTTTTGTCAGCACCTACGCGGCGGATAATCCCCTGTTCTTTGAGTTCGGCAAGTTTTCTGCTTACAGTTATGCGCGATTTGCCGGTTTTTTTTGCGAACTCATCATAAGATGCGGAAGGATTTTTTCTTATGATTTCCAGAATTATTTTTACAGTATCATTTACAGTATCATTTACAGTATCATCTGCTTTAACCTTTTTCTTATGCTTTATTGCGTCAAGAATGGTCTGCAACATGAATTCCGCAAAAATTCCTGAATCATTTTCATCAGTACTGCGTTCTATCGCCTTGTAATAATCAGCCTGATTTTCGCGTATCATATTCTCGATCGGAAGATACTCAAATACCGGATTCCACTCTGCCAGGAGCCGAGACTGCCAGAAACGCCCCATTCTGCCGTTGCCGTCCGGGAAAGGATGAATAAACTCAAACTCGTAGTGAAAAACACTGCTTTTTATGAGGATGTGGTCTTCTGATTTTTTAACCCAGTCGAACAAGTCAGAAATCAAAAAAGGAACGCGGTGTGCCGGAGGAGCAACATGGCTGATTCCTTCTCTGCCCATGACGCAGACTCCGCCTTTTCTGAAATGTCCCGGATTGTCAACAAGTCCGAGAGCAAAAATGCCGTGTGCCTTAAGCAGATCGTCAGTGTTATAGGGATTGAATTGCATAAACTGCTCGTAAGCAAGAATTGCATTGCGCACTTCCTGAACCTCACGCATCGGCGCAATTACATGCTTTCCTTCAATTAAAGCCGTTACCTGCTCTTCGGAAAGAGAGTTTCCTTCTATCGCCAAAGTGCCGTGAATAGTTTTCATGCGGTTGATTTTGCGGAGCTGCACACTGTCGCCCTGCTCCATCGCAATGGAAAAGCGCTCAAGCTGTGCCGAAATCTCCGAAATAAGATTTATCGCTTTCGCCGTGATCTCAAACGGTGGTCTGTAACTCATTATGACTCCCTGCCCGCGAACATATCCTTCAAAAACTCTGCGACTTTGTCGTTTCCGCCTGCATTGGCGCTGCTCACGATTTTATAAAGTTCGTCCTTATCAAACCAGATCCCGTGTTCTTTCGGGCATTTATCGATGATTATTTCGCTTTCCGAGGTGGAAACGCTCACCTTTTTCATCGCTTTTCCGCAGATGGGGCAAGGGCGTTTCTTCTCTTTACTTGAATTTGTAACATCTTGAAAAGATTTGAGAATTTCTGCTGATTTTTCGGAATCGCCCATGAGATATTCCAGTTCTCCGGCATCGAGCCAGATACCGCCGCACGAAAAACAGTAGTCGATTTCTATTCCGTGAAGTTCAAGAACCGCCATTTCTGTGTCACAAACCGGACAAATTCGCATGATTTCCTCCTAACTTATTCCGTTTTCAATGAAAAAAATCGCGAAAAACAAACAGAAAATTGTGATTTTTTTCATGGAATCCTCGAAATGAAAAGTGCATAAAATCAACGCAAGGCATAATAAAGAAAGGAGTGAAAATAGCAAGGTTTTCAGAGAAAAATTAAGCCTTTCAAATGACTTCGGAAACTTAATGGAAACAAAAACACGAATATTGCAATGAATATTTTTCAATAATTAAAGAAAAATTTATTGATAATTTTTAAAATTTAATCACAATTGCAATGTTAAAAACTTGTTTAGATCTTTGAATATGGACAACGAGATAGTAATTCACAACGAGAACGATTTACGGTCAAAAATCTACACGATCCGCGGAATGCGCGTAATGCTCGACTTCGATCTGGCGGAAATATACGGGTATGAAACCAAAAATTTCAACAGGCAAGTCAAGAATAATATTGAGAAATTTGATGAAGATTTTATGTTCCAGCTAAACTATGATGAGGTACTTGAATTATCGAGGTGCAATTTTTGCACCTCGATACAGATACAAGTTAAGGGAATAAAAGGAGGCCGCGCTTATTTTCCTTATGCTTTTACCGAGCAGGGAATCTACATGCTGATGACTGTTTTACGCGGCGATCTTGCTATCAAACAGAGCAAAATCCTAATCCGTCTTTTCAAAACGATGAAGGATTTCATAATTGAACGTGAAAACCTCATCGGCTCAGAGGAAGTCGCAAGGCTCGCGATTCAGACTTCACAGAACACAAAAGACATTGCTGAAATTAAAGAAAACACTGTTACAAGAGCTGAATTTTCTAAGTTTATTCAGGATATAAGCACTACTGAAATAAAAAAAGATTTTTTGTTTCTGAACGGAAAATCAGTCGAAGCAGATCTCGCTTATCAGCAGATTTATGCCGAAGCGAAAGAAACGATTTTTGTGATTGACAATTATATCGGTTTAAAAACATTGGTTCTGCTGAAATCAGCGAGAAAAGATGTAAAAATCACTATATTTTCAGACAATATCCATCATGGTCTGCACAAGAAGGAACTCGATGATTTTACTAAGGAATATCCGCATATTCTGATTTCTTTCAAAAAAACAGACGGTATTTTCCACGACAGATACATCATTCTCGATTTCGGAACTGAAAATGAAAAAATATATCACTGCGGCGCATCGTCAAAGGATGCCGGGAACAAAATCTGTTCTATTTCTACAATGTCAGATCGCGACATGTACAAGCCGCTGATTAAAAATCTGTTGGGTAATCCGGAACTTGTTTTGTGAGGGAAAACAAAACTCGCAGCGAAAATTATTCGACAAAATCAAGAATTTCAAATCGCTTTCTCTTTTTCACGCTGAAAATTGTAAAAATTATCTATGCGTTTCATAACCGCCGACCAGTTTCTAAAAATCTCATTCCATTCATTGTTTATCGGTGTTTCAACTTCCACATAATTTTTACCCACTCCAACGTCTATTTCATCTAATCCATTAATATGAATTTTTTCATCCTGAAATCGCATTGTGATAACTCCGTCTGTTCTCGCCGCCGTATTTTTTGGCAGAACTTCAAAGGCTATCAAGGATTCAAGAAAATCGCTCGCAACTTTCACAACTTCTGATTCCACACCGAAATCACATTTTATCGGCTTTGCGCTCGTTCCGTCGCCTATCGAAATCATTATGTAGTTGTGTTTGTCGTGCCGCATGATTACGCTTCTGCTCAGGAACAAACGTCTGTTCCATTTTCGTAATAATTCCGAAATATCATAAAAATTAAGATTTGCTCACAGTTTATAAAATATCTTTTTTTACAAAACATTTATCTTATTTATTACAGCATTTGGAAAAGTTGTGTTTTCTAAACCCCAAATATCAACGATATCCTGATCCGTGGATATATCTTTATATTGCCTATTGTCGCCGACTGCCATCAACTTTGAATTCCCATGTTCAACCAATGCTTTCAAGAAATTAAAAATACTCGGCGGTACATCAGAGAATTCATCAATGAGTATATATTTGTAACGATACTTGTCGCTAAAATTCCGTCTCAAAAAATCTGTTGACTGCAGTATCACATTATCAAAATCAATTTTATTGTCTTTTTTAAGAGCTTCAAGATAGAAATGATATATTTTTTTAGATATTTCTACCAATCTTTTTATTTTGGCTCGTTTTCGTTCATCATCAGAAAATTTATGAAGTAATTGGTCAAAATATTTATCGTTTTCATATTTTGATTTATAAAATGACAAAAATGTTTCTAAAACTTTCATAACTGAAGAAAGATTTAATTCCGGCAAATTTCCGCCACCATATAAATTCATGACCGCATTTTTTACTTCTCTTATGCGATTTTGAGTCCAAGGTTTTGGCTTCACTCCACATTTATCGAGATCTTCTTTTAAACGCTTAAATATAGTTTCATTGTTAAACATTCGCGAGTATGTCTTAATGCAAGTAGTATTATTTTGTTCATGAATATCTTCTTTCCAATTCCAGCTTTCTCGATACTCTTTTTCTTTACCCAATCTAGACGCACCATAATGCTCTATATAAATCCCATAATCAGGAAGAAAAAAATCAGGACAATATTGGCGTTTATCAAGTGTTGCAGTGTTGATTTTATACGGTTTTTCATACTCATATTTAATTCCATTTACAAACAAATAATTTGCTATCATCAACTCATGCTCACTTTTTACAGACTCTTTTTTTATCGTTAACAACCTTTTTGAAGAGCCTCGAGAACTTTTCAATGCTTCGCTCAACACTTTAAAATTTTTAGACTTGAACTTTTCAATTAATGTGTCCACATAGCTAAAGGGAGTAGTATATGTAGGATAAAAATTGAGAAGATTTTCTACATCATCTCTAAGATATTTATCTACATTATAATTCTCATCAAAAAAGGCTTTTATGTGGGCCAACAATTGATCATCTATAGCCTTTTTTGCTCCAAAATTATCGCTCAAAATATCGAAACCTAAGCTATGAAATGTTTTTGCCTCCAAATTTAAATTTGGATTCATTTCAGAAATTTTCTCGTTTAGCTCGTCCACTGAAACATTCAAATAAGATAAAACCAAAATATCTTCTTCTGTGGCCAATTTATTTTCCAGCAAATATTTTATTTTACCACATACCGTCAGCGTTTTTCCTGATTTTTCCCCAGCAATAACTAAGTTATATTTGGAATCACACAATATTGCTCTTCTTTGCTCATTATTCAGTGAACAACCCAACAGATTATTAAAAACTGAATCATTTAAGTGTCTTTGTATAAAATCTTCGTTTGGTTTTGCTATAGTTTCTAATGGCAGATCAGAACCTTTTTTTACTGTTTGTACTTTTTCACTTTCATCTAATAGAAAAGGATTCTTCTGGCGCCTTTGAAATATATCATTTGAAAAGCTATCAATTATTTTGTCTTTTTGATTTTGGCTTATGTTTCCCAATATTTTTTTTCCTAACTCGAGTGGAAGTTGTTAAATCTTTCTGAGAAAAATAGCTCGAAAACTCTGTTGCAGAATTTTATATATTCATAGTCGCCGGACGCAAGAATAGTTCGTGTGAAAATTCTCGCCTTTTCGATAAGTTCGCCGTGACGGACTGCAAGCAAATATGAATCGTTCTTAAAGCCACTCTGTTCCAAACCGGTCAAAGCGCCGGGACCGCGTGTTTCAAGGTCGTATTCGGCGATTTTGAAACCGTCTTCCGTTTTTGAAAGAAAATCGAGACGCTCCCAAGACCTGTCACTGATGCCACTTCCAGCTATAAGCGCGCAGAACGACTTCGCTTTACCTCGTCCCACCCTGCCGCGAAGCTGGTGAAGCTGGGCGAGTCCGAACCTTTCGGCGTTTTCGACAACCATAAAAACAGCATCTGGGACATCTACGCCGACTTCTACGACCGTCGTAGAAATGAGAAGATTTATCTCGCCGTTTTTGAGCCTGTCGATAACTATTCTTTTTTCGTCCCCTTTCATTCTGCCGTGAAGAAGTGCCGCCTTGTCACCCAACACTTTGGAAAACTCCTCGTAAACGCCTTCGACATGCTTCAGTTCAGATTTCATCTCCTCCCTGTCGCTCTCTTCGACAAGGGGGCAGACCCAATAGCCTTTTTTATTCTGATTTTTTATAATTTCAGTAACGAAATCAAATACTTTAAATCTGTTTTCAGCCGGAACGAGCCGCGTTGTTACAGGAATCCTTCCGGGGGGCATCTCGTCGATAACGCTGATCTCGGTCGAACCGTAAACCGTAAGCGCGAGAGTCCTCGGGATCGGAGTCGCGCTGACTACGAGAACATCTGGACAAGCAGATTTAGACCGAAGTTTCATCCGCTGCGAAACGCCGAAACGGTGCTGCTCGTCGATTATTATAAGACCTATCTCCTCCATAAACTCCAGATTTTCGAAAAGAGCGTGCGTCCCGATGAGAAAATCAGCTCTCTTCGCGTTTTCAAGCCGTTCTTCTTTCTTCTTTTTGCCGGAGACTCCGCCTAAAAAAAGCTCGATTTTGATATCTCGTATCTCTTTAGGAAGCGTGCGAAGCATTTTTGAAATTGTTTCATAGTGCTGTGCCGCAAGAATCTCCGTCGGAGCCATAATCACGCTTTTGTAGCCGTTAGCGATAACATCAAGGCTCGCAAGCACCATGACAGCCGTTTTTCCGCTTCCGACATCGCCCTGAAGAAGCCTGTTCATCGGATAGATCGAAGACAAATCGCCGCGTATTTCGCCGAGCACTCGCTTCTGCGCTTTGGTCAGTTCGAAAGCCATGTTTTTCTCGACACGGACACTTAGATCTGATTCGGTTTTTATACGACGGTTTTTGTCGGTACGCATACTAATCATTGAAGACTGATAACCTAACTGGAAAAAGAAAAGCTGGTCGAAAGCGATCCGCTTGTGCCAGCGCGTTTTGAAGTCGTTAAGTTCATTTATATCAGCGCTAAGATGCGGAAAGTGCAGATTCATCAGCGATTCGACGAAATCGGGAAAACCGAATTCCTTTTTCAGGTTTTCAGGCAGCCATTCTCCGCGGTGCGACGACAGAATATTCACAAGATTTCTCGCCGTTCGCAGCATAAAAAGATGCGAAACTCCTGCAATGTTTTTGTAAACAGGAATGTAGCCGCTGAGAAGAGTTTTCCACTCCTCGTCGAAGCGGAAGATCTCAGGATTTACAAGGTTTACAGCGTAGGATTTCGGACTCACCTCGCCAGAAACGAGAAGTTCCTCGCCTTCGTGATAAAGGTTGCAGTAGATCATTCCGAGTTTGCCGAAAAACGTGAGCGTCGCGAGCGAGCCGCCCACTTCGACCTTGAAATACGAGGGGATCTTGCCGAAACCGCGTTTCACAGCCGCAACTTTCGCCTTGAAAGTCGCCATCTGGCCTCTTTCGAAATCGGAATATTTCGTCACAAGAAAGCGCGTTTCGTAACTTTCAGGCAGGTTTCCGACAAGAAAATCAAAGACTTTGCCACCCAAAGCGGCTGAGATTTTTTTGAGCTGCTGTTTTGAAAGACTTGCCGCAGATTCAAGCGGCTGACTCAGAAAAGAAAGTAATTTTGATATATCGGAATTTTCCGAAGAATTAAACATACTTGACTTCGAGGATCTCGTATTCTCTCGAACCTGCCGGAGTCTGGACTGTGACATCGTCGCCCAGCATCTTGCCTATCAAAGCGTGGCCTTTCGGGCTTGCTATCGAAATTCTGCCATGGTCAGGATCGCTTTCTACTTCGCCTACCAGTGTGTAAGTGACTTCCTCGTCGGTGTCGTTGTCAAGAAGTTTGACAGTCGCGCCGAAAAGGACCTTGTCGCCGCTTAGTTTAGAAACATCGATAACTTCCGCATCAGCGATGACACCGTCAAGATATTCGATCCGTCCTTCGATAAAGCTCTGTTTCTCGCGTGCTGCATGATATTCTGCGTTTTCGCTCAAATCACCGTGACTTCTTGCCTCAGCGATTTTCGCGATGATTGCAGGTCTTTCAACCTTTTTCAGGTGCTTAGCCTCTTCAAGTATTTTTTCGTAACCGCCTTTTGTAATGGGAATAGACATAATAAAAACCTCCTAAAAAACTAAAAGCGGAATATTATAGCGATAAAACACTTAGAATCAAGTTTTATCTTTCTTTGACATAGTAAAGAGCCTGATTTCAGACAACTTTTTTCCATTGCAAAAAAAACGGGGAGCCGAAGCTCCCCGCAAAAAACCGAAAAACAGGTTCGATTAGAAGAGTCCCTGTTCCATCATAGCGGTTGCAACTTTCTCGAATCCAGCGATGTTTGCACCTGCAACGAGGTCATAGCCAAGGCCGTATTTTTCAGCTGCTGCTGCGGAATTGTCGTGGATGTTCTTCATCATCTGTTTAAGTTTCTCGTCAACTTCTTCAGCTGTCCAGACAAGTCTTTCGCTGTTCTGTGACATTTCGAGTGCGGAAACACCTACGCCGCCTGCGTTAACTGCTTTCGACGGAGCAACGATGAGGTTCTTCTGCTCACGAAGGAAGTTGAGTGCATCGTTCGTGGTCGGCATATTTGCAACTTCGATGTAGTATTTTGCACCGCATGCTGCGATCTTCTTAGCCTGTTCCATGTTAACGTCGTTCTGCATTGCTGACGGCATAACGACATCACATTTTACGCCCCAGGGTTTCTCGCCTGCAACGAATTTGCAGCCGAATTTGTCAGCGTAAGGTTTAACGTGCATCGGGTCTGTAGCTCTCATGGTAAGAAGGTAATCAACCTTTTCCGGAGTTGCTACGCCGTCTTCGTCAAGGATGTATCCGTCAGGACCCGAAAGGGTGATGACTTTTGCGCCAAGCTGCATAGCTTTCTTGCAGATACCCCATGTAACGTTGCCGAAACCAGCTGCTGCAATTTTCTTTCCTTCGATTTTGTCGCCTTCGTGTTTGAGGACGTTCTCAAGGTAGTAAACTGCGCCGTAACCGGTAGCTTCAGGACGAATGAGCGATCCGCCGTAGGTAAGACCTTTACCGGTAAGAACGCCGTTTTCCCAAACGCCTTTAAGTCTTCTGTACTGACCATAGAGGTAGCCGATTTCTCTTCCGCCTACACCCATGTCACCGGCAGGAACGTCGATGTCCGGGCTGATGTAACGGTAAAGAGCTGTCATGAAGCTCTGGCAGAAACGCATAACTTCTGCATCAGATTTGCCGGCAGGATCGAAGTCCGAGCCGCCTTTTGCGCCGCCGATAGGAAGACCGGTAAGCGAGTTTTTGAAGGTCTGCTCGAAGCCGAGGAACTTAATGATTCCTTCGTAAACGTTCTTCTGGAAACGAAGTCCGCCTTTGTACGGTCCGATTGCGCCGTTGAACTGGCATCTCCAGCCGCGGTTGGTGTGGGTGTTGCCCTGATCGTCAGTCCATACAACTCTGAATGTGAACATTCTTTCCGGCTCAGTCATACGATTGAGAAGGTCAGCCTTTTCATACTCAGGATGAGCATCAACAACAGGGGAAAGAGAAGAAAGAACTTCTTCTACAGTCTGAACGAATTCGGGTTCGTTAGCGTGTTTTGCTTTTACGTTAGCGATAACGCTTTCTACATACTTGTTCATATAAACCTCCATAAAAAAAAGGATTAAAAAAACAAAACCCAATGAACATAAATCACAGCCTTATAAGTAATAAAATTTCCTTAGTCAAATAAAAAAATATTTTTTCTTTTTATAGGTAAATATAATCGTTGAGAACAGGCTGCATCCCCTCTTCCGACATATCCTCATACATTTTTTCGAGGCTGCGGCTGTCGTTGATCTCGAACTGTTCGTCGCCTTCGGCTGTTTCAGCGCTTTTTCCGGTGTATTTGCTTTCGTGGTCGCCGATCCCGGTAGAAACTCCGGCCGAAATTTTGGTCGCCGCGATCTTCACGATGCCGTTTCTGAAAGTCTTGCTTTCACGCGACGAAACCGTGATCCCGGCAAACGGCAGGAAAAGGCGGTACGCACACAAAATCTGGCAGAGCTGACGCTCGTGGACATCGAGAGGATTTATCTTTTCGTTGTTGATTATCGGTCTAAGACGCGGGCATGAAAGCGAAATCTCCGCCTGCGGATACTTTCTCTGGATGAAATATGCGTGAAGTGCCGTTGCAAGAGCATCTTTTCTGAAATCGGAAAGGCCGAGCAGTGCGGCGAAAGCGACTCCCCTCATTCCGCCCATAAGTGCGCGTTCCTGCGAATCGAAGCGGTAAGGCCATACTCTTTTGTGACCTCTGAGATGGAGCTTTTCGAAGCGCACTTTGTCGTAAGTCTCCTGAAAAACGGTGACGTAATCTACTCCGCATTCATGGAGATACTTGTATTCATCGACATTGAGCGGATAAACCTCTACTCCTACCATCCTGAAGTATTTTCTCGCCAGTTTGCAGGCTTCACCGATGTATTCGACACTGCTTTGAGAGCGGCTTTCGCCTGTCAGAATGAGCACTTCCTCCATTCCGCTTTCGGAAATTATCTTCATTTCGTGCTCTATCTGCTCCATGTCGAGTTTCATGCGGCGGATGTCATTGTAGCAGTTGAAACCGCAGTAAACGCAGTAATTTTCGCAGTAATTCGCTATATATAGCGGCGTGAAGAAGTAAACCGTGTTGCCGAAGTGGTTCTGCGTTTCGATCGAGGCAAGATGAGCCGCCTCGTCAAGAAATCTGTCAGCCGCGGGCGAAAGAAGAGCCTTTAAGTCCTCGACCGTCCGGTTCGTGTGGTCGAGAGCGCGTCTCACATCAGCCGCCGTGTATGAATCGGGATCGTAAGAATCGACTTCAGCAAGAACTTTCGCGGAAATGTCGGAATCGATCTTTTCCATTCCCGGAAGATATTCCATTATGTCGGCGCGGGATGCCGGATTTGTCTCAAGCTCGTGCTTTTTCGCAAGAGCCTCTTTTGAAAGTTTCGCCGAATCTACAAAATAGTTGTTATCCATTTCTTTATTTAATTCCTCCTTTTTCAGCAAATCACGGCCAAAACAGCCGCAAAAAGCAAAAACCGGTATATTATACTCAATTTTTGGAGAAATGCGAGAGGGAATTTTCTGCTTTTTGTTTAATCTCTCTTTTGTCGGAGCGCAGGCGGCCCGCCCGCAACGGCTTCTTGGGAATCTCTTGAAAAATAAAAACGTTTGGTTACGGAGAAGAATATTTATAAGGAGTTGTTTACTCCCTCATTGATCTATTTCTTCTCATCTCTGATGCAGCGTACTCCATTTAATTGTGTCTTTTTATGAGGAGAGATTGAGCCGTCTAGAGGGCAAAATTTGTACGCTATTTTAGAAAATGATAAAGCCGCTACAGTTGATGACCACAGACACATCGAATCCCCTAATTTGCTGAAGGCTCCGTATTCATCTTCATTGAAAGCACATGCGCATTGTTCCCATTTCCACTTCTTGGTTGAAGTGTTGTCTTTTCTGATTTTGCATTCTCCTCCCGGTTCTATTTTAGGACAATCCTGCACCATTTCTCTCAACTCACTTATATTAGGCAGACGCCAATCCTTGTGACCGTCCTCTTCAAGATTTTTGCAATAGTTTACGGCGTAGGTATAGTTTCCGGCTAATGGAGATAAATTCGACCAATTGCGCGGTTTGTTTTTTTTGTTTTTGATGTTTGTTTTTGCCATTTTGGCGCACTTTCCTTCCGGATATACAGCAAGATACTCTTCCCAACCGGCAATATTGTTTCTGTGTATAGAGTTTTTGCAAAGTTCTTTATCTTTTAGAGGATCGTATTCTTTAGCAGACTGGTTGGGTTTAACAGTGCTTGTCGTATTGATGCTCTGATTCTGTACACTTGATGAAGTTTGTGATTTTTCAGCTTCAACTATTTTTGCAACAATCTTGTCCATTGCTGTTTTCATGGTTTTCTGGGAACCGTCGTATTCTTCTCTTGCCGCGATTATTGTTGCTTCTTTTTCAAGGTCGATAAGTTCGGAAGAAAGAGTGTAGGAATCTGCAAAAAATGAAACGGTTGTTTTTACGATCAAATCCGCCGAAAGAGCCTGCCCAAGCTGAATCTGGCAATTTTTGTCTGTGCAGGATTTGTATCTCGGATCTGTGTTGAATTTTTTACGCATATCACTGACCGTGTTTTTCTGACGCTCTTTTGAAATGATGACATAACGGTTGGTGCTGGCGAAAGCCACTCTGATATATTCACTTGCTCCGGCAAGAGTTTCTTCAGAAATTTTTCCGCTTAAATCCTCAAAATCCATGACAGCAAGTTTCAGCTTATCGTCATCATCTGCAAACATCTTGAAAAATGCACAAAAAAGAACCCAAACAACCAAAATTTTTTTCATTTTTCCCTCCACAAAAAACCGCAAAATTATAGGTATCATTATAAACAACGCAATTTTTTAAGTGTTATATTCAGAAAACCGGCTGAGCTTAAGATCTGATTAAATCCTGCTCAGCAGAAAATCGGCAATGTGCAGCATCGTGATGATGCCAAGTTTATCGGATTACAAACCGATAAAGTTCCAATTTTCACCAAGTTTATCGGATTATAACCCGATAAACTTCTAATCGTGCAAAAATCCGATAAGGGTGTCAGAGGGTGCGCCGCCGCGCGAAAGAACTCGTCCGAGACCTGAAAGATAAGCCTTTCTGCCCGCTTCTATCGCCTTTCTGAAAGCGTCTGCCATCATCGGAAGATCTCCGGCAGTCGCAAGAGCGGTGTTCGACATTATCGCCGCGGCCCCCATTTCCATAGCCTCGCATGCCTGGGACGGACGGCCTATTCCTGCATCAACGATTATCGGAAGATCGATTTCGTCAATCAGGATCTGGATGAAATCACGTGTGCAGAGCCCTTTGTTGGAGCCTATCGGAGAAGCGAGCGGCATGACCGAAGCGGCACCGGCATTTACGAGATCCCTCGCCGTGTTGAGGTCGGGATACATGTAAGGCATTACGACGAAGCCCTCTTTTGCAAGGATCTCTGTCGCCTTTACCGTTTCCGCATTGTCAGGAAGGAGGTATTTCGTATCGCGCATGATCTCTATTTTAACAAAATCGCCGCAGCCTAGCTCTCTCGCAAGTCTCGCGATGCGCACAGCCTCCTCGGCGTTTCTAGCTCCCGAAGTGTTCGGAAGCAGCGTAACCCCTTTCGGAATGTAGTCGAGAATGCTTTCGTGCTCCTTGGAATTGGCACGTCTGACGGCAAGCGTGATTATTTCCGCACCGGCATACTTCACCGCCGCTTCGATAAGTTTCATCGAATACTTGCCCGAACCCAGAATGAAACGGGACGAGAACTCATGCCCCGCAATAACGAGTTTGTCTTCTTTATTCATAAAATCCTCCTTAATTTCAACGCTCGGCTTTGCGCCGCAATCAAAACTCGCTCTTATCACTCTTTTTTTTGTATTTATCAATAAAATACTACACCGTAAATGTGAACGCCGGTCGCATAAGTTCAATCATACTGCGGCTGATTCCGTGTTTTAAAGCAATTTTCTCCCAGTTTTTGCTGACGGCAAGACAAATTTCAGCAGCAATTTTTTCAGCTTCATTTTTTTCAAGCTGATAGAATTTGTGAGTGCTCAACGCCAGATTTATATCGATCGAATTATCGTTTTCGCTGACATTCAGCGCAAGTCCGTCTCCTGCCGGATTAGGATTCATATCGTAAGCAGGTGAAAGCCGCCAGCCGTTTTTGGAAAGGATAAAACCGTGGTTTCTGAGGTGGTCGTCTGTGTTTGAAACAGCCATATTGAAAACTATTCTTTTCCAGAGTTCAGTCAGATCCTCTTTGGGTTTTGCACCGTTTTTTATAATAAAATCAGCTATTTCAAGGTATGTAGTCCCGTCATGCGCCGAAGCTCCGTCAACTTTGCCGAGCATTGTCATTGCTGAAGAAAAATGGATCCTACGGCTTCCGGATCTGTCGAATCTTTTTACGATAAAAGTACCGCCGTGACGCGAAAATGTTTCAAGACGCGATTCGGGAACATTCAGTCCGCAGATTTTAGCCAAGTCGTGAACCACTTTTTCCCAGCTTCCGACATTGGTTTCATCGTGTTTTGAGGGAAATTTTGCGATCCATAGAGAACCGTCGACATCGCGGACAGTCGCTTTCGGACGCGCTCCGCCCAAAGATGACCCTGGTTTTAAAAGTTGGGAAAGCCATTTGTCTGAAAGAGCGTTTTCCTCTTTTTCAAATTCTCGCGACGCTTCCTCCAAAGTTCTCAAAGTCGTCCACGGCGGCACACTTTCCTCAGAGTCGCTTGAAAGAAAGGGTCCATCCTTTTCCAAAGCGAATCTCAGCGCCCCCATTCTCGATTCGTCGTAAACACCAAGAAGATAATCGCTTGTCAGAAGTGTCCGCGGCTTCCGCCCTTCTTCTTTTGCGCGGAACCTTTCACGGCGGTCCATGAGAGTGCGACCCCATCTGTCGGGAGCGGAATCGGAAAAAATGCCGAAATTCGGCTTTTGATATGTGAACTGCCTGCCCTGAAAAAGCTCGAGATCGGGATCGATGCTGCACGAAACAGGATTTTTCAGATAATCCTCGTTGTATTCGAAAGAAAAAGTCTCCGTTCCGCGGACATTGCTGACATACAAAATGCCGAGTTCGCGCGGAATTTCCGATGACCAGTTTTCGTAAACATAAATTTTCTTTTCTTCCGCCGCCATTATTCAGCCTCCTTTTTCGGAGCCCGCTTTTTCGGCAGAAGCCCAAGATCCTGAAGTTTCCGTCCGAGTTCATCGTCTTTCGCTACCAGAAGCAGGTCTCTGTCCATTCCGCCGATTGCGTGAAGAACCGCCGCATAAGCTCCCATTGCAACAGACGGCGAGCCTTTTTCGATGTTCCAGAGCGTGACTCGGCTCACTCCGGCGCGTTCCGCCACAAGTTCAGCACTGAGTTTTCTTCTGAGGCGGGCAAGTTTTATCTGTTCTCCCATTTGCTCCAAAATTTTCTGCGTCGAAGGCATGACCACGATGCTGTGTCCTTTCAAAGTAGCCCCCAAAAACCGACAAACAACTTTAATTATTATGAACACAAAAAGAGTTTTGTCAATATTAATTAGCTTTAATCAAAAGAAACATCAATAAATTTTTAAGAAATACCGTTAAAAAATTTCTGCGGAAGTTATTTTATTCCCATAAATTTCGCGGCATTGTTGTAGAAAACATCCTCAAGTTGCGAATCGCCGAGACCGCATGACATGACGCGCTGGATTTCTACTGTCGGATGGTGGAACGGCGAATCGATACCGAACATGACTCGCCCGCTGCCGACGGTTTCGTAGGCATTTTTGATCTGGCAGCCCATCGGCATTCCGGAACATTCAAGCATGAGATTGTCGAACTTTTTTGCCATCGTAATGCTTCCGTCGATATAAACACCGTGCCCGTGCCCCATGTGGATCATAACTGTCGGAACCTGCGGATGACGCTCTGCCAGAAGGCCTATCTGCCACGGAAGCGAGAAAGGCGGATGACCGCAGTGGATAAAGACAGGTTTGTTGTATTTCTTCGCGATCTCCATTATCGGATCGACCATCGGCGAATCAGCTGTGAAAGCGTCAAAAAGCGGCTGCATCTTGACTCCTGCAAACTTTTCGTCGCGTAGATAATGTTCAAGCATGTCGTAAGCCGCCTGTCCGAGATTTGCGTTTACCCAGCAGAGCGGGATTATTTTGTCAGGCATCTTTTTGAAAGCGTCGTTTAGCTCCTCGTTCAGCGTGTGCGCCGCAGGACAGAGGATCGTCTTTTCGATGTTGTATTCCGACATCTGTTTTTCCAGCATCTCTGCATCGAAATTTACATTGAAGGGGCTTCCGAAAAAGCCGATGTGAGAGTGTGCGTCGATTTTTTTGAATTTTGCGAAATCGTTCATTTAAACCTCCTGAATTTCAGCAATCGAATTCGCCTGCGATTATCCGCAGAACAGTATGAGCCTGATGAGCCGCGCAGACAAGGACGCGTGCTCCGAAAAGGCCGTTTCCTGCATCGACATCGTTCGTGAAGTCTCCGCAGAGATAGAATCTGTCAGTGATTTTTCTCGTTTTTATGAGATTGGCTGAGTTTAGGCTTGCCATTCCCGAACCCGAAACAAGATAAGTTTCAGGCATATTTTCAAGGACTGCGTTCACGAGCATCGCCTTTGCCTCGGCCTTGTCAAAAGCCTCGCAGACTATCGGATAACCCTTGAGAAGTTCCGAGACATTTTCCTCGGTGATTTTTGCAACTTCGGCACTAACTTCGCAGTAAGGAGCGATTTTTGAGAGATTTTCTTTCAACGCTTGAGCCTTAAACAAACCGATCTGGTCTGCAAAATACTGCTGACGGTTCAGATTGGTGATCTCAATTTTGTCGAAATCGATGATCTTAAGCCGCCCTACCCCTGCTCTCGCCAGAGCGATCGCGATATTCGAGCCGAGCCCGCCCGCACCGCAGATAGCAACTGAAGCAGCCGCGAATTTTTTCTGAAGTTCGAGCCCGTGTTTTGCCGCAAGACCGTTGAAAAATTCTTCTTTTGAAGGGATCATCTAGCCGCCTCCCACAAAACTTACGACTTCAAGCGTGTCGTTTTCCTTGACGACGGTTTCGGCGTATTTCGCTTTCGGAACTATCATTCCGTTGAGTTCCACCGCGACTCTCGCCTTGTTGTAGCCGAATTTTTCAACAATTTCGGCAATATTGAGACCGGCAAGAGCCTCGGTTTTTCCGTTGATTTTTGTCATAGATGCCTCCGAATCAGGTCAACACTGCTTTTTATCACTTATTTTTTAGGATTTTACAATATATTTCTTAGAAATCGAAAAAACGGACAAATTGAAAGCGCGAACTATCTGTCGCTTAAAAAAGAGATACTCTGGACATTGTACTGCGAGCTGTTCTGACGAAGTTTCTGCAGAGCGCGCATTTCGACCTGACGGATCCTTTCGCGTGTCAGGTTCATTATTGTTCCGACTTCCTCAAGCGTCACGCCGCCTTTATCCGCGACATCAAGCGCGCAAGTCTCCTGAAGCTCCCAGACTTCTTTGCCGGGGAAATTGAATTTTATTGATTTTGTTTCGGGATTTACATCAAGAAAAAGGTGATATTTGCACGAAACGAAAAGGCACGGTCTCTTCAATTTGAGACATTCCGAGCGGTTTTTCGGTTTTTGATAAGAGGTAATGTCAATCAAATCCCAGTAAATAGAACCTTCCTCAAGTTTTCCTTTCTGTTCCGTGATAACCTCGGTATAAGGCTTTTCTTTCTTTTTCGCTCTTTCTTTCGCTGCCATGACTGCCACTCTGAAAAATTGATAATATTGATACACCTTTCATTCAAAGAACCAAAAAAACGCGCAATAATAAAACGCAAAATGCCGCTGTCAACATATTTTTTTACAAGCAACTGATTTTATTGGATATTATTTGAACAAAGAAATATATTCCTTTCTGACGATAGTTTCATCTCTGCCGGGACCGACCGAAATTATTGAAACCGGAACCCCCAAATTCTTCTCGATGAAAGCGATATACTCTTTCGCTTCCTTCGGGAGTTCGTCATATTTTCTTATTTCAGCGATATTGCATTTCCAGCCTTTGAGTTCGACATATTCGGGTTCGATCTTTTCGCAGAGCGCGATCGATGCCGGGAAAGAATTGATTTTCCGCCCTTCGGCCTTGTATCCGGTAGCAACTTTTATCGTGTCGAAATCATTGAGAACATCGAGTTTTGTTAGTGCGATCGAAGTGATCCCGCTCATTTCGAAAACATATTTCAAAGCCACGAGATCGAGCCAGCCGCATCTTCTCGGACGCCCTGTCGTAGTTCCGAATTCAAAACCGGTCTGCCTTAATTTTTCACCGTCGGCTCCGTGGTCTTCAGTCGGGAAAGGACCAGCACCGACTCGTGTCGTGTAAGCCTTGACAAGCCCGATATTGTCCCTGACTTCGCTGAAAGGAAGCCCGCAGCCGAGACTGAAATAACCTGAAAGCGTGTTCGATGATGTTACGAAAGGATAAGTTCCGTGGTCGATGTCAAGCATCGCGCCCTGAGCACCTTCCATGAGAACTTTCTTCCCTTTGGCAAACTGTGCGAAACTGAAATCGGTCGGCGCGATGTATGGAGCGAGAGCTTTACCGAATTCAAAGTATCTTTCGGTAAGTTTTTCCGCATCGAAAGGTTCCACACCATACAGATTTACGAACATTGCGTTTTTCTCTTTGAGCGCCGCCTTGATTTTCCTGTTAAGAAGTTCGCGGTCGAGAAGATCTTCGGCGCGGATGCCGATCCTTGAGACTTTGTCCTCGTAAGCAGGCCCGATTCCGCGTCCTGTCGTTCCGATCTTATTGTCTTTTTTTGCGGCTTCGCGGCACTTGTCGAGAGCCTTGTGATAATCCATAATAATAGAAGTTTTCGGGGAGATCTTGAGTTTTTCGGGAGTGACCGAAACACCTTTTTCCCTGAGTTTCGCCGATTCGTTTGCAAACTGTTCAGGGTCAAAAACGACTCCGTTTCCGACAAAACTGACGATGTTGTCGCGCAGAATACCTGAAGGAATCGCATGGAGGTCGTATTTAACGCCGTCAACGACGATCGTGTGCCCTGCATTGTTTCCGCCCTGATAACGGCAGACGATATCGACCTGCTCTGTCAGAAGATCAACAACCTTTCCCTTTCCTTCGTCGCCCCACTGCGACCCGGTAACGATATGAACTGTCATTTTTTCCAACTCCAAAAATCAATAACGGGAAATATTATTGAGAAACACTTTATAGACAAGTTTTTCCTTCCACTTTCATTTTTATTTTTTTCGGCTATCCTTAAGAGTTTTTTGCGGAGGCAGCATGAACATTAAGGAAAAACTGTTCTGCGGAATCGACATCGGTTCGAGAACAGGCAAGATCGTCCTGATTGACGGCGGGAAAAACACAGTTTTTTCAAAAATCATAAAAACAACGGCATCGGCGGCAAAAACCTATATGCAGCTTGCGGATTCGATTCCCGAAAACCTGAAACAAAACATTTCCGCTTCGGCGGCGACAGGTTACGGCAGGGAAAGCGCGGCGGCGATGACAGGCTTTTCGGCGACAGAAATCACCTGCCACTATCTCGGTGTCCTTCACAAACATCCGAAAATCAAAACGATCATCGACATAGGCGGGCAGGACAGCAAAGTAATAACCATTGATAATTATTCAAGAATAAAAGATTTTGCAATGAACGACCGCTGTGCTGCCGGAACAGGCCGCTTTCTGGAAGTTATGATGGATCGCATCGGTTTTTCGATTGAGGATTTTGCAGCCCTGGATGTTTCACAAGTCGAACCTGTCAAAATCAATTCAACTTGCACAGTTTTTGCCGAAAGTGAAGTTATTTCAATGGTTTCGCACGATGTTCCGCAGGATGTCATAGCCTCTTCCCTTGCCAGAATGGTTGCGGCGAACACATTTTTCATGGCACGGAAAACCCGCCCGGGAAAGCCGCTTTTCATGTCCGGCGGCGTTTCAAAACTCGCTCCTGTCAGGTTCCACCTCGAAAAAATGTTCGGTTCGGAAATAAAAACTGATGAATTTTCACAGCTTATGGGCGCGCTCGGCGCAGCGATTTTTGCAATGAAAGAAACGGAGAAAAAATGAAAAAAGCGATCGTTATATCAATATTATCTGCCATTTCGGCAATATTCATCGCAATGACTTTTACTGTCGAAATAGATGAGTACGGCACAAAAGAAACCGATCTGGTAAAGGCTGCCGGAAAAAATATCTGCATGAGCTGCATAGGTCTTTATGACGAAAATATAGTTGAAAAAATTATTGAAAAATTCTCTTCAAAAAAATCGGAAAAAGCACAATGATTAAAACAAAACATTCTTTTTTGACAAAGATTAAAAATTTGGGCTTAAAAAGAAATCTGATACAGTTGTTCTTTTTAATTATACAAAACCCTTTCCTCTCCAATTTCCTTTCCGGCAAACCATACAACGGTGCGACAAAGACTTTCTGCGCTCCGGGGCTTCACTGTTACAGCTGTCCGTCAATGGCTTTCGGATGTCCGCTCGGAACATTGCAGTATGTCATAAAATATGCTTCGAGGATCCCGTTTTTTGCACTTGGAACACTCTCGGCATTCGGTGCATTCCTTGGAAGAGCGGTCTGCGCATACATTTGTCCATTCGGATTTTTTCAGGAAATTTTTTATTCGATGTCGCCTTGGAAAAATATCGAAGCACATTTGCCGCGAAAATTCCGGATTGTAAAATGGTTTAACCTTTTTTTCTTCGTTCTGCTGATTCCAGCTTTCGGATTCGCTCAAGGCTTCTGTGCATACATCTGTCCCTCCGGACTTATCGTCGCAGGCATACCGATAATCGCCGCAAATTCCGGTTTGCGCGCCTCGATCGGGATCACTTTCTGGTGGAAAACAGCCCTCACGATTTTTTTCGTAATTTATTTTATGCGTGAAAAAAGAGCTTTCTGCCGCTACATCTGCCCGCTTGGACTTATTCTTGGATTTTTCAACAGTGTTTCACTTTTTCAAATCAAATTGAATCAAAATAAATGCGTTTCATGTTCCGCTTGCAAAAAAGCCTGCCCGATGGGGATCGACCCAGTCAAAGAAGTAAATTCCATCGAATGTATAAAATGCGGTGACTGTGTCAGAGTATGTCCTGTAAATAAAAAAAGCAGCTTGAATTAAAGTTTACAGATGTTTGAAACTTCTGATTCCGGTGAATACCATCGGGATACCGTGTTCGTTGCAGGCATCGATCGATTCCTGGTCACGAACAGATCCGCCGGGCTGGATTATCGCCGTGATACCGACCGAAGCAGCTCTGTCGACGCAGTCTCTGAACGGGAAGAAAGCGTCGCTTGCCATTACGCAGCCTTCAACTGGCGACTGGGCTTTTTTGATCGCGATATCAAGAGAGTCGATCCTCGACATCTGCCCTGCCCCGACACCTACCGTAGCGCCGTTTCTTGCTATAAGGATCGCGTTACTTTTTATGAATTTGACCATGTTCTGCGCGAAAATGAGCTCTTTGATCTGTTCGGGAGTCGGCTTTTTCTCGGTCACGAACTGAAGGTCAGCCTCTGTGATAACGCGTCTGTCCGCCGTTTCGACAAGGACTCCGCCCGAAATTTTCTTGAGTTCGATATCCATTGCAAAATTCTGCGCGAATTCGCCCACTTCGACAAGGCGGATGTTTTTCTTTTTGCTAAGAAGTTCCTTTGCCTCGGCCGAAAATGCAGGTGCGACGATCGCTTCGACAAAAAGTTCCTTCATTATTTTAGCAGTTTCAAGGTCAAGGGTCTTGTTGACCGCAATGATCGATCCGAATGCACTGACAGGGTCGCACGCAAGAGCTTTAGTGTAGGCTTCGGTCAGAGTCGAAGCGACTGCCGCGCCGCACGGATTTGTGTGCTTTACTATCGCGACTGCAGGTTCGGTGTAGCCGCATACGATGTTTTTCGCCGCTTCAAGATCCATGTAGTTATTGAATGAAAGCTGCTTTCCGTGAAGCTGCTCTGCAAGCGCGAGAGTTCCTTTTTCAGCCTCGCTGTCGATATAAACAGAAGCTTTCTGATGCGGGTTTTCGCCGTAGCGGAGAGTCTCTTTTTTGACAAACTGCATAGAAAGAAATTCAGGATCCTCGCTCACTTTTTCACCTTTGCAGTCTACTGTCGAAAGATAAGAAGCGATGTAGCTGTCGTAAGCCGCGGTCAGTCTGAAAGCCTTGGAAGCAAGTTTAAAGCGTGTTTCAAGCGAAATTTCGCCACCGCTCGCCTTCATCTCGTCAAGAATCATTTTGTAATCATCCGGCGAAGTTACGATCGCGACATCCTTGAAGTTTTTCGATGCGCTGCGGACCATCGAAGGACCGCCGATATCGATGTTTTCGATTATGTCGGCAAAAGATCTGCCGCTTTCGACTGTCTTTTTGAAAGGATAGAGGTTCACAACGACCATATCGAACATCGTTATGCCGTGATCCGATGCAGCTTTCATGTGGTTCGCGTCGTCCCTGCGTGCCAGGATCCCGCCGTGGATCTTCGGATGAAGCGTCTTAACACGGCCGTCCATCATTTCGGGAAAACCTGTGTAATCCTCGATTTTTGTTACGTTTATTCCGTTTTCAGCAAGCATTTTGCAGCTTCCGCCGGTCGAAAAGATCTTAACGCCGGCCTTGTCAAGCTCTGATGCGAAACCGACAAGTCCCGTCTTGTCAAAAACACTGATGATAACATTTTTGATTTTTGCCATTGTCTCCTCCACTGTTAAATAAGAAATCGGCGCCTTAATAGCAAAATCGAGATTTATTGCAAATTTTTCGGATTTTGTATCCGATAATACACATTTTCTGATTTTTTGTAACCGTTAGTATACATTTTCTTGATTTATTGTAGCCGTTGATATACATTATAGCGGTTTGAATCGAAAGGTTGGTTCACTTTTGTTTTTATTAATTTTTTTACGGAGAGAAAAATGAAAAGAATTATGGTTCTTTTTGTACTGATTTTCAGCTTTCTTTTTGTATTCGCAGACGGAAAAGATGATGAAAAAGCGTGCGAATACGCAAGAAAAACCAACACTCAGAAAGTTTGGCGGCTTTATCTCAAAAAATTTCCGAACGGTGCGTGCAGCTTTGAAGCGGAAAGCGAGCTTGCAACGGGAGAAGAGCAGGAAGACAAGGCTGAACCTGCCGGAGAGCCGGAAGTACAGCCCTCGGTTGAGCCTGCCGGCAACACTGAACCTGAACAAAAAGAGATGAAACCGGCAGAAAAACCGCTAAGAAAGGCTCAGCCTGCCACTGAATACCCGAGCGGATTCAGAGTACATCCCTACCGTGCGTGGGGAACAGCACTTCTAATTGTCGGAGCAGCATCTATCGGACTCATGGCCGGTGCTTCATATGGAGCTTCAGAATATGCTCTGGCTAATGATTATCCCGGCTGGGCAGGCTACACGACAGCTTCCGTAGCGTTCGGCGTTTTAGGAGGCGGACTGGTGGCGACAGGCACCGCTCTTATCCTCATAAAAAGAAAACCGCCGGAGAATTGCAATGTCTCTCTGAACAATCTATCCGTAGCTCCGACAAAAGACGGAATGTTCGCTTCGGCAGGATTCAGTTTCTAGGATTTGACAATGAAAAGATCCCGGGAAATTCAAACGCCGCCGCCGATCTTTGTCGATATTTCGAAGGCGGCGCTACGAACATTTCCAAAAACTTGCTATGCCCTTAAAATTACTTAAAATACTTCTGTTTTTTTGAGGTTTATTATGATGAAAACAATGGCCGGCAAACAGACAGTAGGAGGGAAAATTATGAAAAGATTCTGTTTTATTTTTGCGCTTTTCTGTACAATTCTTTTTCTTGCCGCATGCGGCGGCGAGAGCTCAAAAGAAGATGAGGCAGCAACGCTTGGCGGCCCGTGCCAGATTTACGGCGAAGAAACCTGCTCAGCCAACGGTGCGGAAATCCTTATCTGCCAGGAATCGGTATGGCACACAAGAAAAAAATGCAACCTGAAATTCGACGAACACTGCCGGCAACTCCCGAGCGGATTATACGACTGCACAGATCCGGAAACTGAAGAGGAAGAAGATTCAAACGAAGAAGATCCGGCATCCGACAACGAAACAACCGATTCCGGTTTTGAAAACAATGACGATTCAGGCGAGGACACCGGTTCCGACGACAGTGATTCCGCTTCTGATGAGGGAGAAAACGGTTCTGACGACGGTGATTCCGGTTCTGAAGACGAGACCGATTCTCAGCCGGACGAAGACGATACTGACACAGTTCCCGAACCGACAGACGCCGAGAAATGCCTTGACGCAGGCGGAACATGGAACTCAACTGAAAAAAGCTGTATAAAAACTGTAGAGTGCGATCCGATACCGGTCGACCACGCAGAATGGAACGGTCAGGATTCATACACACAAAAATTCACAAACGGCTCATGGAGCGACAATAAAAATCCTACCGAATACAGTGAAGACTCAGGCATCTGCAAATACAAATGCGAGCCGGACTACGCTTATGAAAACAATAACTGCATAAACGAAAAGTCTGTACTCTGCGCCGACAAACCGCCGCACACCGAATGGAACGGTGCAAACTCATACATTTCTAAATATGTCAACGGCAGTTGGGAAGAAATCCCGACGGAATACAGCAGCACCGGAAGCGGAACATGCAAATACAAATGCGACAGCACACACTATTGGCACAATTCGGAATGTACCAGCCCGTGCGACTCAAGTCCGTGCAGCAGTGTAGCCAATGCAACATCCTGTTCGGCATCAGCCTGGAACAAATACAAATGCCTGTGCCAGAGCGGATACTACTGGAACAACAGTTACAACACCAGTTCCAAATGCATAAACCCATGCAACAGCGGACCATGCAACTCTGTAGCCAATGCGACATCCTGTTCGGCGTCAGCCTGGAACAAATATACATGCGGATGCATAAGCGGATACGTCTGGACCGGCGAGAGATGCCTTTCCGAATGCAAAAAATTCCCGAACACGCCCTGTTATGATACGGCAAGCAAACTGACATGGTCTGAGATAAGCGACGAGCGGGATCCTTATGATTTCTATACAGCCAGCCAATATTGCTCCAGATTAAAAAATGACAATGCCCACAAGATTTTCAACGACTGGAGAGTGCCGACTATAGACGAGCTGAAAACTCTCCTTACCGCTGCGAACGGAGGCACTCCGAGAACAGCTTCATGCAGAGTTTCAGCAAAAAACAGCTGCCTTGCCTGGGACGACTGCTGGACATGTTCGACCTGCACGGAAGCAGGCACTCAGGAAACAGGTGGTACTGACTGCGACAGCTGGGGCTCTTCAGCAACTAACGGCAAATACAGCAAATTAGGAGACAGTTCCGACATCTGGTCATCATCATATGAATCGGAATCTTACGAAACCGAGGGCTGGTACATAGATTTCAGCCGTGGAGCACTGAAAACAGATTATCTCCCCGACTACAACGAAATGAATGTCCGCTGCGTCAGATAAATGTATCGAGGTATATTTTCAGGAGATAAAAGATGAAAAAACTCTGTTTTGTTGCTGCACTTTTCTGCACACTCCTTTTTCTTGCCGCATGCGGCGGAAAAAGCGGTAAAAACGAAGATAAAACGGCGATTTCCGGAAATCCGTGCCAGACTGACGGCGAAGAGTCATGCTCAGTCAACGGAGCTGAGATCCTCGTCTGTCAGGAATCGCTATGGCAGACAAAAGAAAGCTGCGAACTCGACTTCGGCGAACACTGCCGGAAACTCCAGGACGGTTCATACAGCTGCAGAGCCCCGAAAGAAACGGACGACAGCAGTTCAGAGCATCAAAATGACAACGATCCTGCTCAGGACAACGAATCTGTTTCAGACGGCGATACAGACTCCGATCCAGGCAATAACGCCGATGCAGATCCGCAGCCGGATAACGACACCGACACTGACACTGCCCCTGAACCGACGGAATCAAAAAAATGTATTGATGCAGGCGGAACATGGATCGAGAATGCCGCCGGAAACAGCTGCACAAAAACAACAGACTGCACCGGCAAACCTGAACATGCCGAATGGAACGGCGATTCTTCCTACACACAAAAATACACCAACGGCTCATGGAGCGCGGAAATCGAGGCGGAATACAATCTTAAAGAGGGTGTCTGCCACTACAAATGCGTAGATGGTTCTATATGGTATAACAAGGCATGCGTAACACTCCCGGCATGCGGCAAAGAAACGGCTTCTTTCCCGTGCTATGATTCCGAAAGCGGACTGATCTGGTCTGAGATAACGGAAGACGAAATGTCATGGAGAGAGACAGACGAATCAGGGGTTGAGATCTATCCTCCAAAAATTCATTGCAAAAACCTGAACAAATCGAATTACGGCGGTTTCAACAACGGCTGGCATCTGCCCAATATCGATGAACTGAGAACATTGCTTATCGTTCAGGAAGGCACCCCAAGAACAGCTTCATGCAAAGTTTCAGAGACACAAAGCTGTCTGGCATGGGATGCCTGCTGGACCTGCGAAACCTGCACGGAAGAAGGAACGCCTGCAACAGACGAAAACTGGTGCAGCCCATGGTACGCCACTTACGGTTATGACGGGAGATACAGTAAATTCGGTGACTTATACGCTCTTTGGTCATCATCGCTCCTCTCCGGCGATCCCGATTCCATATGGACTATCTCTTTTAGCAGAGGGACTATAGCCTGCAACGATTGGGGCGATGAACTCCAGGTCCGTTGCGTCCGGGATGCCGATTATGAACCATCGGAAGAAGAAAAAGAAGCTGCCTGCGATATTGCCGGCGGAAACTGGAACGCAGCCGAAAACAGCTGCACAAGAACTCTCGACTGTCCGGACAAACCCGAAAACTCCGTGTGGAATAACGGCGACACATTCACACAGACATGGAAAGGTTTAGCATGGGAGCCTGAGGTTTCAGGATCCGAATACAGCGAAACCGGAGGAGTTTGCACATACAAATGCAAAAGCTCATATTATTATAACGACGGAGAGTGCCTGAATCCTTGCGACAGCAAACCCTGCAACTCAATAGCCAACGCAATCTCAGGGTCATGCACCGCCTCCTCGTGGAAGGATTTCAAATGCAGTTGCAAAGGCGGATACTCATGGACAGGCGAACAGTGCATCATTCCCGAATGCAACAAATCGACGACACTGTTCCCGTGCAAAGATCCGCAGACGAATTACTGGTGGTCAGTAAGATATCACAAGCTATACCGCGATGCTAAACCGCATTGCAATGGTTTAAATTCGTCGAATTACGGCGGTTTCAGCAGCGGCTGGCGTCTGCCGACAATTGATGAATTAAAAACGCTTCTTGTGTGGAGCAAGGCGAATTCGTGCAGAGTTTCAAATACAACAGGCTGCATTTCCAGCAGCTGCTGGAGTTGTTCGACCTGCACCGAAACCGGCGTGCAGAAATCAGGTTCGACCGAATGTGAAAGTTACGGGACATTATACTATGACGACACATACAGCAGATTAAAAGCAACCATTAGCAGTTTTCCTTTCTGGTCTTCCTCCGAAGAACCCGATACTAATCGCACCTGGAGCGTGGATTTCCAGCGAGGAGCCATAGTCTCTCGTGTCACCGCTTCGGCTGGTGGCTCTTTATATGCTGATTTTCTTTGCGTGAGAACCGGAAACTAATGGATAACCAAGTTTTTTTAAGAGGTAAAAAATGAAGAAAATTTGTTTGATTTTTGTCATTTTCGCGCTTTTCGTTTTCGCAGGCTGCGGAAGTTCGAAAAATAAGGAAAACAAGACAAATCCCGATGCTGAAGAAAGTGTCACAGATGAAGACACCGACACGACCGACACCGAACCTGCCGACACGGCATCCGACGATCCCGATTCCGGCAGCGGCGATTCCGGCGATACCGGCGATCCAGATTCCGGCGACACGAACAGCGACACAGGCGATACGAACGATCCTGAAGAACCGGACATATCGGATTCAGTTGACGACACCGATTCCTATTATGATGATTCGACCCTAGATGACACCGATTCCTATTACGATGATTCAGACACAGATGAAACATGCGCCGAAAACTACAGCTGGACAGGCAAAGAATGCCTTCCCGAATGCGGCAAAGACAGCGAGACACCGTGCTATGATTCGGAAAGCGGTCTTATTTGGTCTGAAAAAGAATCCACGATGACCTGGTCGAATGCAAAATCGCATTGCACAGGCTTAAATACATCGAATTACGGCGGATTTAGCAGAGGCTGGCACTTGCCTACAATCGATGAATTGAAAACGCTTCTTACCTCTGCAAGCGGCGGCACTCCGAGAAGTGCAAACTGCGCAGTTTCAGAGACAAATAACTGTCTTGCTGAGAATGGTTGTTGGACTTGTTCGACCTGCACGGAGCAAGGCACTCAGAAATCGGACGGAGCAGGCTGTTCAAGCTGGGGAACGAGTTACAGCGACGGGCGTTTTAGTAAATTAGGCGACGCTGACTGGATCTGGTCTTCCTCTGTTCAGTCCGATCATTCCAGTACCGCATGGGATGTCAGTTTCGACTGCGGAGGTGTGACCAGCGGTCCCATTGACTACAAGGACAATGTTCGTTGTGTGAGGAAGGCAGATTATGAGCCACCGGAAGAAGAACTAAGCTGCATCGCTGCCGGCGGAACTTTCAATGAAACCGAAAACAGCTGTACAAAAACAATTCCATGCAACCCGATTCCTACAACCATCGAACATGCTGAGTGGAACGGCACTGACACCTATGTTTCAACTTATGATTTCGCAACAGGGACATGGACTGAAACACCAACGGAGCACAAAACAGAAGGAGCCTGCAAGTTCAAATGCATTAATTCATATATCTGGAATGGAACTGAATGTGTAAACCTTACCGAATGTAGCAAAACGAGCGGCACACCTTGCTACGATTCGTCAAGCCACCTGACTTGGTCAAAAATGTCATCAAGTTACATGACTTGGAATACTGCTACAACATTCTGCCAAGGCAATGAAATGAACGGCTACGGCGGTTTTACTGACTGGAGATTGCCTACGATCGATGAGTTGAAGACGCTCCTTACTTCGGCAAGCGGCGGCACTCCGAGGAGCGCGAACTGCGCGGTTTCAGCAACAAACAACTGCCTTGCTTTTGACAGCTGCTGGACATGTTCTACCTGCACGGAGCAAGGCACTCAGAAATCGGAAGGAACAAGTTGTTCAAGCTGGGGATCGAGTTACAGCGACGGGCGTTTCAGCAAATTAGGCGACGGGGCTGATGTCTATTTATGGTCTTCCTCTGTTCTATCCGATGATTCCAGTTCTGCTTGGCGTGTCGTTTTCGGCTACGGCTATGTGTCCTTCCACGGCATTGGTTATAGCAGCAAAGTGCGCTGCGTAAGGAACGCTGACTAACTTTTCAGGAGTAAAAAATGAAGAATTTTTTCGTAATTTTTGCCGTTTTCGCGCTGATGTTTTTCCTGGTTTCGTGCGAACCTGATACCTGCCGGACGATCGACGGCAACATGTGGTCGCCTCAGTACACAGACTGGGTGACTTGGGAGACAGCGGATTACCACTGTCAGGTCCTGGAGGAATGCGGATACGATGACTGGCGGCTGCCGACAATCAGCGAACTCAGAACACTGATAAAAAAATGCAGCTATACGGTCACAGACGGCACCTGTGGCGTCACAGACTACTGTCTGGCAGAAAGTTGTCATGATCCGAGCTGCTGTATTTGCACCTGGCACGACGACGGCAGATACAGCAGATTAGGCAGTGCCGGAGTCCTCTGGTCTTCATCCGAAGTTGAAGGCAACAACTTTAGTGTATGGAACGCAGATTTTAACCAGGGAAGAATTTTCGATGACAGCAAGCAATACAACCTCCGCGAAACCCGCTGCGTGAGAAAAGCTGAATAAAACGAAAAATCGATCGTAAAATCCGTATTTTTTAAGAAAATTCAAAAAACGCCTTGTCTATTTCGGCAACAAACCGGCTCGGAAGTGCATCGCTTGTCATCTTTCCGTAAAGCTGACGCTGCTGCGGGTAAGTGAGGTAAAGTCTTGATTTCGCTCTGGAACACGCGACATAGAAAAGCCTTCGTTCTTCTTCCAGGTCGTCGATCTTCGTCACCGATTTTTCGGCCGGAAAAGCCCCTTCGATGAGATTTATCACAAAAACGGTGTCCCATTCAAGCCCTTTCGCGCTGTGGATCGTCGAAAGGACGACTTTGTCGCGGTTTTCCGCCGGATTTACCGGAATTTTTGACGAACTCAGCTGCGAATCGGGCGGGTCGAGCGTGAAATCGGAGAGAAATTTTCCAAGATCGGAATATCCCGACGCGATCTGCTTCAAAACATCGAAATCCTTGAGTCTCTCCTCGCTGTCGTCTTCCAGCTCATCCAGAATCGGCTTATAAAATTTTACAATAAAATCAATCAGTTCACTAATTCCAAGATTTTCTAAAGAAGCGGTTTCAAGCATCATGCATAGGCTTTTCAGATCCTCGAAAAATTTCTTTTTCGTGTAACTTTCGATCACGGAAAGCCCCCTTTCGGCATAACCTTCGGCGATTTTTGCAGCTGTCGCCGCCCCTACTCCCGGGACAAGTTTGAAAATCCTGTTCAAAGAGACTGAATCTTTCGGGTTCAGAACGACTTTGGCATAACTCAGAACATCTTTGACATGCCGCCTCTCGATGAATTTGATGCCGCCGTAAACTGCGAAATTTATTCCTCTTTTCATAAGCTCAGCCTGAATCAGGTTCGAGTGGAAACTTGACCTGTAAAGCACCGCGATCTCTTCGGGCGGAATGCCGTCCGAAAGCAGTCTTTCGATTTTTTCAGCCACGAAAACGGCCTCGTCTTCGGAAGAAAAAAAGCGTTTTACGACAGGTTTGCCGCGGAATCTTTCGATGTTAGATACAAGAGCCTTGTCGTATGAAACATAAAAATTCTTAATGATCTCATTGGTGTAGTCAAGCAATGCCCGCTCTGAACGGTAGTTTCTGAAAAGTTTGATCAGACGTGCGTCATTCCATTTCTGCGGAAAGCGGAGAATATTTTCGAAATTCGCGCCGCGGAATGCGTAAATGCTCTGCGAATCGTCGCCGACGACCATAATGTTGCGGCTTTTTGCTGCAATCAGATCGGCGATCTTGCCCTGAAATACATTGGTGTCCTGATACTCGTCGACCATCACATACCTGAAACGGTTCTGTATCTTTTCCAGAACGGAGGGCGAACTTTCGAGAAGCTGCAGGAATTTTTCAAGCAGATCGTCGTAGTCAAGAAGATTCTGCTCGGCCTTATACTTCGCGTACTGTTCTGCAATCTGTGAAATTTCGCCAATAAAATCAACATATTTGCAGTAATAGCCTTCGACGACTTCAGCAATCGGTTTCATGTGGTTGCGCGAACGGCTGATGATTTCGGCGATAGTCCCTTTTTTCGGCATCGTCTTGCCGCTTTTTTTGATTTCGAGCCTGTTTTTTATGAGGTCGATCATGTCGGCGGAATCGACCTGGTCACAGATCGTGAAGTTTGGCCTGATCCCGATTGCAGCGCCGTATTTCCTGAGCTGCAGATTGGCAAAACTGTGGAAAGTTCCCGCCGTGATCCTGTCGGCAAGCTCGGAACCGATGAGCTTGTTCACTCTCGAAACCATCTCCCCTGCCGCGCGCCTCGTGAAAGTGAGGAGCAGGATCGATTCGGCCGGGATCCCCTTTTGCAGCATGTAAGCCGTGCGGTAGACGATCGTCCGCGTCTTTCCGCTTCCCGCCCCGGCGATGACAAGGACCGGCCCTTCAGTCGTGAAAACAGCTTCGGCCTGTGCCTGATTCAGCTCGTTTTTGTAAGCTTTTTCCATTTCTCCCGTCTTGAATTTTGCGACAGGTCTTTCGCGCTCTTCGATATTTTTTATGACCGATTGCAACTCTTTGTAGCGGTTTCTTTCCGCCGCGTCGAGCTCCGGGAAATCGTATTCCGAAAAATCTGAACTCAGCCCAAGATCCTCGGGCTCGATTTCAAGAAAACCGCCGTTTTCCGTAACAACGAATCTTGCCATCGGTTTTTCCGTTACAGATCAAGCGTTTCCGCTATTTCGAGAACGGCTTTTCTTCCTTCGTCCAAAGTGCCGTAGAATGTGAATCCGGCTGCGTTTTTGTGGCCGCCGCCGCCGAATTTCTGAGCTATCGGGATGCAGTCGATGTTGCCGCGGCTTCTGACACTGAATTTCCAGACTTTACCCTCTTCGACTTCACGGATGCGGAAGATTATCTGGACTGTGCCGATCCTGCGGATCTCCTCGACGTAAGGATCGATCTCGTCGATCGCGAGGTTGAATCTTTTGAGTTGTTCAAGCGTGGTCGCGAAGAAAACGACCTTGCCGTCCTTGTATTTTTCCATGCTGTTAAGGACTTCGGCAAACATCGCGAACCAGTTTTCGGGGAGATTTTCAAAGAATTTCGAACAGAAATCGCCGTAATTTATCTTTTCGGCAAGGTCAGCGACGATGCTCAGAGCCTCTTTGTCGGTGCTTGCGTAACGCAAACCGCCTGTATCGCCGAAAATGCCGAAGCAGATGTCCTCGGCCTCCCCTTTCGTGAGCTCGTGACCAAGACTTTTCGCCCAGCGGTAGACTATCGCGGCTGTCGCGCTCGCCCCTTCGTCGGTAACTTCGGCGTCGTAAAAGCCGTTATCTTTGTGTCTGTGGTGGTCAAACAGGATCTTTCTGCTTTTTGAAGCCGCCATCTTTGTAAAAAACGGCTCGGTCGTCCTTTCTGGCGTCGCGCTGTCGAGAATAAAGTAAAGGTCAGGCTCGAAATCGGGAACAGTTTCGGTCGCGACACCGGCGTATTCGAGAAAAGCGCCGTTGTAAGGATATTTGTCACTGCGGAAAAGGGCGACTTCCTTTCCCATCGACTTCAGGATCGAATAAACTGCAAGCGCGCTTCCCATGCAGTCGGGGTCGGGATTGACATGCCCTGCGATTATTATTTTCTTTGAAGCAGCCACGATTTCATTGATTTTTGCAAAACAGCTCATTTTTACCTCCGAAAAAAAGCGTTGCATTATAATTATTTTAAATCCGTTGTAAAATAGAAAAGCTTCTTGACTCTTATTTCAACATCTCATATAATAAGATGATTTTGTCTTGACGGGAGGGCATCATGAGATTAGGAAAAGAATTAATTGTTTTGATTGCGCTGATTTCTCTTGCAATGCTGTGCAGCTGCGGAGGCTCAGGCGAAAGTGCGGTGGTAAAAAAATGCGAGACTTCGCTTGACTGCACGATGGGCTACACATGCAACACGACTACCGGAAACTGCGAAAAACGCCCGGAATCAGGTGACGGTTCCGATTCGGACTGGGTTGACACCAGCGATTCTTCCGACAGTGCAGATTCTTCCGACAGTGCAGATTCTTCCGACAGCGCCAATTCTTCCGACTCGGACGACAACGGATACAGCAACCACAACGGAAGTTCCGGTATAATATGCGACTGTCAGGGAAAGAAATACGACATTCCTCTGTTCGCTGCGTCTGAAGGCAAAGCATGGTGCAACGCAGATGCTGACGGTGACGGTATTCCCAACTGCGTCGAAGTCCCGAACGGCGCACCTGTCGATACAGACCGTGACGGCACAAAAGATTATCTTGACGATGATTCAGACAACGACGGGATTCCCGATTCTGTGGAATGTCCCGAACTCCCGTGCCGCGCGACCAACGGAAAAACTCCCGATTACCGCAACGAAGACAGCGACGGCGACAACATTCCCGATAAATTCGAATGCCTCGACAACGAAGGCAACATGACTTTTCCCGACACCGACGGCGACGGAACACCCGATTACCTTGATGACGACTCGGACGGCGACGGTATTCCTGACCAGCAGGAAACAGGAAAAGACACCGACGGCGACGGGATCCCGAATTTCCGCGACGATGACAGTGACGGAGACGGACTTCTTGACAAAGAAGAACTCGAAAACGGCACAGATCCCTACAATGCCGACAGCGACGGCGACGGTCTGCCGGACGGCCAGGAAGTTTACTGCGAAGCTTTGGGAAAACACTCCGCATACTACAAAGATACCGATGAAGACGGCGAAAGCGACCTTGCCGAAGTCATGGTCGGAAGCGATCCGTGCGATCCGAACAGCGGTGTCAAGGATAAAGGGGTAAAATTTTACTTTGAACTTCCCTACAACGGCGAAAAACAGACAGATACCCTCACCTTCTCGCCTCAGGTTCAGAAAGCAGACATTTTCTTTAATGTCGATACGACATATTCAATGAATGACGAAATATCGGAACTGAAAAAATCACTTTCAAACACGATCATTCCCGGAGTTCAGGCCCAAATCTCCGACAGCGCGTTCGGAGTTTCATACTTTGACGATTTTCCGGTAGGCAACTACGGAGGCGGCAGTGACAAGCCTTTCGGTCTGCTCCAGTCACCGACGACAGATGTTGCAACCGCCCAGGCCGGCGTAAACAAGCTTGCTCTTCACAGCGGTGGCGATTTGCCAGAATCAGGATACGAAGCGCTTTATAAAATCGCGACAGGTGTCGCTCTCAGCTGGAAAGGCGGTTCAGTCGCGGCAGGCGGAGTCGGTTTCAGGGATGGAGCTATTCCTATTATTTTCCATATCACAGACGATGTTGCACACGACAGTTCCAACAATCCTTACAGCTCTTCTTCTGTCTACACGATTTACAACCAGTCGCAGGTCATCGAGAAAATGAATGCGATCGGCGCAAAAGTCGTTTCTGTCTTGACAGCAGGAAGCACGAATTACAATAAGGCAAAAACCCAGCTTACCGCAGTTTCGAACGGAACAGGCGCAAAAGTTCCAACTTGCGCCAATGCAGGTGTAACGACACTTATTTACGGATTGGATTCATATGGTAAAGGACTTGGCACCACGGCTGTCAACGGCGTTGCCGCACTCATCAAATACGCGCAATTCGATGTCTTGGTCGAACCGGCAGGCGATGATAGCAGCACAGGGTTTGACACATCCTGCTTCCTGAAAAAAGTCGAAGCGATCGAATATGTTCCTGTCGACAGCTGCGCGGCAACGATCGTCGCGACTCCTGCCGCATTCAACGGTGCTGACCACAACAACGGTTTCACTGGCTTTTCGACCGGCACCGCGACCGCAGGAACTCCCGGAAACAAGCTGATATTCAATGTCGAAGCGATGAACGACTGCTTCCCGGAAGAAAGCGAGGCAAAGATGTTTACCGCAAACTTCAATGTCATAGACCACAAAACCGGTTCCATCCTTGACAAACAGCCGGTAACGATCATTGTTCCTGCAAAGACAGCTGGTGTAGAAAACAACTAATTGATTTTATTCAGAAACCAGAACAATCTTCCCTTCTTCGAAACATTCTTTTTTAAGTTCGGCCCTGATTTTATCGGCATCACTGTTCTTAAGAATGATCTCGCTTCCGTTATTGATTTTCAAAGCCTGAACAGCAAGTACTTCGCCTGAGATCCCCGCTTTTTCCACGGCTGCATCCCATTTTTTTACGGCAAAAAAAACAGAAGCCGCACTTTTTCTGCGTGTCGAACTCATTGAAATATCATATATCTTATTTTTTTTCTCATCTGCAAGCGACATCAGGAGCGAAGGCTCGAACTTCGCGTTTTTTACTCTGACGACAAGAACAGTTTTCGTTTTTCCGGCCTCGTCAGCGCTTTCCGCGGCGTTTCCCGGCACGGTTTCGGCATTTCGTGAAGCCTCGTCGGCGATTTTTCTGATATAGTCCGCAACATTCACCTTGTAAGTCGCGTCAACCGAGGAATTTGAATAGAACCTCTCGCCTGAAATTTCCTTGAAATCACCGGGATTTACCAGTTTTGCCACAAAATCGGGCATGTTCTTCTCTTTAAAATAAGCCCAGGCCGTCGTTTTCCCGGAAAGCGGAAGCGACGACAGAATTTCCACCGTTTTCTGAACCGCGTTGGCGAGAGCAGCCTTTTCCGCGTTTATCCGCGCCGAATTGAGGTTCGTGACATTCATTCCGGCTACCCCGTATCCTGTAACTACAAGCTCGAAAGTCGAATAATTCAAAGTTCCGTCCGTCACCTTCTTCACGAGCTGAAAATCTTCCGGCTTTTCAGCAGCGGAAAGCATTTGAAAACTTATAAAAACCAGAATCGCAAAATATATTTTTTTCATTTTAACCTCCGAAAAATACTGCATGCAAGCAGTCTGCTCGCAATTACTATAAAAAAACTTCGTAAAAATCAACAGTTATTATAAAAAAACTATCAACTATAAATGTAATGGCGACAATTCCTATTTCTGCGACAACGGCTGGATTTTCTATGCGTCATGCGATAACGGCTGCGATCCCGTTTCAGGGGAGTGCAATGCTGACAATAATGACAATGACGACAATAACGGCAATGATGACGGCAGCAACAACGGCGGAAAAGACAACGATAAATCTGACGAAATCGCGGAACTGATTGATCAGAACCGCGTAGCTGTAAAACTCACATGGAAGCAGGGATTCAAAACAAGAGCAGAACCGGAAGTAAAAGAAGGAGTCATGGTTGACCTTGATCTTCACTTGATCAAAAAACACAGCCTTGAAGCTGAAACACATGGATTCCATTATACAGAAGGTCTGCTCGGAACAAGCACACTTACTTCGAACATTGCAGAATACTGCCCTCTGAACGATTCGGAACCATCTTGTGAAAAATACTGGCGTCATGACGACTGTTGGTACGGTGATTCTGGGTACAACTATGACGGTGAAGAATCAATTCAGTGGAATGCCAAACTTCTTCTTGATAATTCTTGGGGCGGCGGCAACTATAAAAATCCAGAAATCATAGGTTTGGGAACATCCGGAACAGACAATATCCTTGATGACCAGTATCTTGTTGTTGTTGGATATGCAAACTGCGATTCAAGATACAGCGACGGCACAGACCATTGCGATCCTTCATACAACGGCGATGATGCCGCTTACGAAGTTGATGCAAGAGTCGAAATCCTTGTTGATAGTGATGAAGCTCCGAGAAGCGGAACATCCGACGTCTATGCCGCAGGCACGAAAGATTTCAAAATCAAACGCAACGAGTGGAAAGCTGTTGCTGTTATAAAATGGGATTCTGGCGATGCGATTGTCACGGACAGCGCGATGTATGACGAAGATATAACGACCGATCCAAAAAACCATCCCGTCTGCACCTACGAGTCGTTCGATGCATTTCTTATCCCGATCTGGGATGCTGAAGAATACAGAAATCATATAGAAACAAATGAAATCGGGTATTGCAAATAAAACCGATCCGATATTTTTCAATTTGCCCTCTCGCATTTTTACAAACATTGAGTATAATATCGCGATTTTGCGGTAGAGACGTGACCTGACACGTCTCGTTTTCAGGAGATTTGTATGGAAATCGAAACGCTGAAAAGATTGTGTTCAGCAGCTAAGATAAAGTGGACAAAGCATGGAATGGAGCGAATGCAGGAACGGAATATTTCGAGAGCGGATGTTAAAAACTGCATAATGAACGGCGAAATCATTGAGGAATATCCGAATGATTTTCCGATACCCAGCGCTTTGGTCTTCGGACACAACATGAACGGTGCAGTTTTGCACACTGTCTGCGGAACTGACGGACTGTTTTTGTATGTCGTGACCACATATTTTCCTGATATTGAGAAATTTGGAAGCGATTTAAAAACGCGGAGGACAAAATAAATGTGTATGTATTGCAGAAATTCTGAATTGAAAACGGCAACAACGACGCATGTTGTAAGTTTCGGCAATTGCGTGATTATCATCAAGAATGTTCCTTGCGAAGAATGCACCCAGTGCGGTGAAAAATATTATTCAGACGAGACGGCTGAACGCCTGGAACAGCTCGTAGATGCTGCAAAAAAGATCATGCAGGAAATTTCGGTTATTGATTATCGTAAAGTTGCATAAAAGTTATAACCTGGTCAGATTTCAAGAAATCAGATTTATACAAAAGCGGCGTTTTCGGATGAATTAACCGCATCTGTAAAATTTCTCACAAAACCAAAATAAAAAATGGAAGTTTCCGAAAAAATTTTTTATAGTGTAGCGGTTTTTGATTATTAACAATCTTCGGAGGGAAAAATGGAATTCAAATCGATCAAAGAGTTTATCGCTATGGCAAAAGGACATGAAACCAGAAGAATCGCTGTTGCAGCTGCGGAAGACGAGCCGGTACTTGCGGCTATCAAAGATGCGATGGGCGAAGGAATCGTAATTCCTGTTCTTGTTGGCCACGAAGAGAAAATCAAAGAGATCGCGGCGAAAATCGGACTCAATCTTGACGGAATCAAGATCATCCACGAGCCGAAACCGAAAGTTGCATGCCAGAGAGCCGTAAAGGTCATCAAAGACGGCGAAGCTGAGATTCTTATGAAAGGTCTCGTTCCGACCGCTGACCTGCTCAGAGCTGTTCTCGACAAGGAAAACGGCCTCAGAAAAGGCAGCACGATCAGCCACATCGCATTTTTCGAAACTCCTTACTACCACAAACTCGTCGTTGTCACCGACGCCGCAATGAACATCGCGCCTGAATTCAAAGAAAAAGTCGCTATCGTCAACAACGCGGTCGAAGCTTGCCACAGAGTCGGCATCGAAAACCCGAAAGTTGCTGTTCTTGCAGCTGTTGAAGTTGTCAACGAGAAGATGGAACCCACGGTTCACGCTGCAATGCTCACGATGATGAACAAACGCGGACAGATCCCGGGCTGCATCGTTGACGGTCCTTTCGCAATCGACAACGCAATTTCGAAAGAAGCATGCGCTCACAAGAAAATCGTTACCGAAGTCGGCGGAGACGCTGATGTTCTTATGTGCCCCGATATCGAAGCTGCAAACATCCTTTACAAATCGATGAACTTCCTGGGCGGCGCTCATTCGGCAGCTGTAATCATGGGAGCAAGCGTTCCGATAGTTCTTACAAGCAGAGCCGATTCCGAAGAATCGAAACTTTATTCAATCGCACTCGCTGCGGCAATGAAATAGGAGAAAATCATGAAAATATTGGCAATCAACCCCGGATCGACTTCCACGAAAGTGGCTGTTTATGAAGACACGAAAGAGATTTTGACTGTAAACATCAAACACGATGTAGAAGAACTGGCTGGTTTTACCTGTGTTTTCGATCAGTATGACTTCAGAAAAAATATCGTTCTCAAAAAACTTGAGGAAGAAGGAATCGACGTCGCATCCCTCGATGTCATCGCAGGCAGAGGCGGTCTCCACAAACCTATTCTCGGCGGCGTTTACGAGATCAATCCGCTTATGATCGATGACATCAAACACCCGAAAATCGGCGAGCACGTCTGCAATTTAGGTGCTCCTATAGCTTACGAGATCGCAAAAGAAGCATCGAAACTTAGCGGAAAAAATGTAAAGGCCTACACTGTTGACACTTCGGTCGTCGATGAAATGGAGCCTCTGGCAAAATTCTCCGGAATGCCGGAAATCGAAAGACGCAGCATTTTCCACGCACTCAACCAGAAAGCTGTTGCAAGAAGATATGCCCGCGAAAGAGGCAAAAAATATGAAGACCTCAACTTCATCGTTGCACACATGGGCGGCGGAATCTCGATCGGCGCGCACAGAAACGGCAGAGTCATCGACGTCAACAACGCGCTTAACGGCGAAGGCCCATTCACTCCTGAAAGAAGCGGCGGCGTTCCGGTAGGACAGCTTGTAAACATGTGCTTCAGCGGCGAATACACCAAAGCTGAGATCATGAAAAAGATCAAAGGAAACGGCGGTCTTGTCGCTTACCTCGGCACGAACAGCGCGTATGAAGTCGAGCAGCGCGTAAAAGCGGGCGACAAGGAATGGGAACTTGTTTACAGAGCTATGGCTTATCAGGTCGCTAAAGGAATCGGTGCTCTCGCTGCGGTTCTTGACGGCAAAGTCGATGTCATCATCCTTACCGGCGGGATCGCTTACGATAAAATGTTCGTCGGCTGGATCAAAGAGAAAGTTTCCTTCATCGCTGATGTAGAAGTTTTCCCGGGCGAAGACGAAATGAAAGCTCTCGCTGAAGGCTGCTACTACGGAATCAAAGGAGAAATTCCGGTTCACGTTTATGAATAAAATCCAGGACTTAGTCCGAAATTTCGAAAATCATGTTTCAAAAGTAAATTCCGAAAATCCGGAGTTCTTTCAAGCGGTTGAAGAAATTGCAAAAGCTTACGGTTATCCTCTTTCAAACGCTGTGGTATTCAACAGAAACCTGCTGAAGATCACAAATCTGAAATACATTCTAGTTGCCGACAACCCAGGAATGACCGAGCAGGAAGAAGAGTGCTATTTAGTCGGAAAAGCGGGAAAAACGGCACGGAATTTCTTCAAAAATAATGGGCTTGTCAGCGATTTCGACAAGGAAGTTGCAGTACTCAACAAAACTTTTATCCACACAAAAAGCACACTTGATTTGAAGAAACTCAAAAATTTCAAGAATTTGCTTGAAGATTCCGAAAAATTCATGGCGAATCTGGCCGCCGACATGCTTGAAGCGGCTGACGCAGAACTCTGGATAACCGGTTGCAGCGAACTCGGCGAAAAAAAGCTATTTGCCGAATATCTTAAAACTTTAAAAGAAAGATGCGTTCAAAATCCTGAATTAAAGGAAAAAATTTTCTTTTACCCCCACTTCTCTTTCGGAAATTTCAGCAAAAACCTCAACTCAGTTATGGCTAAGAATCCGGAAATGAGCGTGAAAAAGGCTTTGAAAGCGGCCAAGCTCGATGTTTGGCAAAATTAGTTGGCAATGGCACGCAAGATTCTGATTTTATTACTCTTTTCATTACAGTTTTTTAACTGCGGCGCAGATGAAAATACGGGATCTTCCGAAGAAATCAGTACAAAAGTCGAAGAAAAAGCGGAAAAAGAGAAAAACAAAATCGGAGTCATTGCGTTTCCGATCGTCTTCTATTCAAGCGATACAAGTTTTGGTTTCGGCGCATCGGCGGTTCTGCACAAGGAGCATTACAAAGACGACAGCGTGAGCAAATCGAATTCCCTCGCCGTTGTGTTTTTCTACACGCTGAGAAACCAGCTGCTCAATGCCAATGTCGGAAATCTTTACTGGGACCGTGCGAACTGGCACTGGAAGAGCAAGCTTGTGTTCAAAAAGTATCCGACCGATTTTTACGGCATCGGCAACGATACGCCGAAAGAAGACCACGAAGTTTTCGAGCCTTTCACCTTTCAATTCGAGAACTCGGTCAACCGCAGGATCTGGAAATCGTTTTATGCCGGAATTTCGCTTTCGCAGGGCTACCATATGCTTGTAAAATCCCAGAAAGACGGGCTCGCGGAAAAATATTTCGACAACCACAAAAAAGAAGGGTTTATTTCCGGAATCGGCATCAGACTGAGCTATGACAGCACCGACGACTCGTTTTTCCCGACGACCGGAAGCTATGCCGAAGCCGTTTATCAGTATCATCCTTTCTGGCTCGGCAGCCAGTACAGTTTTTCGCGTATTTTCATCGACGGACGCACTTTCGTAAAAATTCCGATACCGAAATTTGAATCGGTTTTGGGATTTCAGCTAAATTTTGAAGGAGTCCGCGGCAACGCGCCTCTCTCCTTTCTGCCTACGATCGGCGACAAGGACATCATGCGCGGCTATGTCGGCGACAGATTCCGGGACAACTACATGATAGCGGTACAGACTGAATGGCGTTTTCCGATTTACTGGCGTTTCGGCGGAACACTCTTCTTCGGAACCGGCAAAGTACAGAAAAATTTCACCGATTTCATCTTTCAGGATCTCAAATACGGAGGCGGATTCGGGATAAGATTCAGACTTGCGAAAGAAAAAAAAATAAACCTGCGTTTCGACATGGGTTTCACGCCGGAAGGCTATAAATTTTACTTCAATCTGCTGGAAGCATTTTAACTTTTCGCTAAGATCAAAAAAAATTATCTTTTTTGTTGCATTCAAAATGAAAATGACTATACTGTTTGCGCTTTGCGGGCCTATAGCTCAGTTGGTAGAGCCCCCGGCTCATAACCGGATGGTCAGAGGTTCGAACCCTCTTGGGCCCACCACTTTTTTGTGGAGGCTGATTTGCTGTTTATTTACAAATCTCGTGATAAAATTCAAAAAGCACTTGTTTTCGCGACAAGTGCTTTTTTTTTGCTTTTTAACTAATGGAGGTTTCTTTGCTTGAAGAACTGAAAAAACTGGAAACCCTGCAGGATGTCGATTCCAAAATCTTCAACCTTGAAGAGGAGCTTGACACGCTGCCGGAAAACAACAAGGCTTTGGAAGAGCAGATTGTGGAAAAGGAAAACAAAATCGCCGAATTGAAAAGCGCGATCAGCATTCAGGTAAGCGAAAAGGAAAAAAGAGACGAAATCCTTAAAAAAGGCGAAGAAAAGCTGAAAACCATCACCGGAAAGCAGTCAGCTATCAGAAACAAAGAGGAATACAACGCTCTTTTGAGAGAAATCGACGCTATTAAAAGGCTTAACAGGGATTTAGGTGATGAAATTGCCGAAATAAACAAGGAAATCGAGACAAAAACAGAGGAACTCAATGCTACTGACGAGCAGTTTTCCAAGGAAATAGACGGCTTCAAAAAGCAGATCGCGCTCAATACCAAAAGGATGGAAGAGCTTGACAAAACGATCGACAAACTCTACGACGACAGAGAAAAGCTCACACAGAACATCAGACAAGTGGTTTATAGAAAATACCAGAGGATCCTTGAAACATCGCCGAACGGAAGAGCCATCGCCAAAGCGGAATACAGAAAAGAGAAAGACACCCCTGCTTACGGACTCTGCCTCGGCTGCAACATGAAGCTTCCTCCTGAGCTTTACAACATGGTTCTTCGTGCCACCAGGATCGAAGTCTGCCCGAACTGCCAGTGCATACTTATTCCGGGCGACAGCCACCACGACAATTCAAAAACGAATTCCGAAGAAGGAAAGTAGTTCTTTTACTTGTGAAAAAGCAGCACTTCCAGTCGCTGATTTATCAGAGGAAAGTCCGGACTCCTAAGGGCGGAGGGCTGGCTAACGGCCAGGAGCAGCAATGTTACGGAAAGTGCAGCAGAAAATAAACTACCCGGTTCATCCGGGAAAAGGTGAAAAGGCGGGGCAAGAGCCCACCGGGGTCACGGCGACGCGGCCCGCATGGCAAACCCCCCTCGGAGCAAGGTCTAATAGAAATGCCATCTGCCGCGGCAGATAAGGATCGCCCGTCCGACGCATTCGGGTTGACCGCTTGAGATTGCAGGCAACTGTAATTCCAGATGAATGACTGGTTAAAACAGAATCCGGCTTATGTGCTGCTTTTTCTCCACTTTTTTCAAAAAAGTTCTTTGATTATCAATAGTTACTTGTGAGGATCGAATGTCTTCAAGAGATCATTGGGGAAACAAACTCGGTTTTATTTTAGCGGCTGTAGGAAGCGCCGTCGGACTCGGAAACATCTGGAAATTTCCCTATGTCGTCGGCAAAAACGGCGGCGGCGCCTTCATACTGATTTATCTTGCATGCATAATTCTTGTGGGAATTCCGATACTTATCACCGAAATCTACATCGGGAAAAAGAGCCAGCTCAATCCAGTAGGCGCGTTCAGATTTTTCCAGAAAGGAAAAGTTCCGTTTTCTCCCATAGGATATGCCGGAGTTTTGTGCGGGATCATAATTCTTTCTTATTATTCGGTTATTACAGGCTGGATCTGCCATTATCTCATGCTCAGTTTCCGCGGGTTTTCGGGAACCGAGACCGAGATCAGCACGATTTTCGACAATCTGAACGCGACTCCGTGGCTCAATGTCGCATGGCACACTTTTGTCATGGTCACAGTCATGCTGATCCTTATGAAAGGCGTTATGAAAGGTATAGAAAAGGCGAGCAAGATCCTCATGCCGACTCTCGGAATACTTCTCATTGTCCTTGTCTGCTACTCGCTGACTCTCGACGGAATGAAAGATGCATGGCATTTCCTCACCTACCCCGATTTTTCAAAAGTAACGGGCGGATCGCTGCTTGAAGCTCTCGGAACTTCGTTTTTCACTCTTTCGCTCGGAATGGGGGCAATGATAACCTACGGAAGTTACCTCAAAGGTGACGTCAACATAACGAAATCTGCTGTTCAGATCGCTTCGGTAGATACCCTTATCGCTTTTCTGGCAGGCCTTGTGATCTTCCCGATAGTCTTTTCCAACGGGCTTGAACCGAGCGCAGGACCGGGACTCATTTTCAAAACCCTCCCCGTCCTTTTCGCTAAGATGCCTGGCGGTCACATCGTTTCTATCGCCTTTTTCGCTCTTGTCCTTTTCGCCGCGATAACCAGCGCGATCTCTCTTCTTGAAGTCGCTGTTTCGTTTGTTGTAGATGAATACAAGTTCTCAAGAACAAAATCGATTCTACTAATGGGAACAGTGATCTGGGCGCTCGGGATCCTTTCCGCAGTCTCATCCTGGAATGTCGGCGGAGTTCCTTTTCTCGATATTTTCGACAAAATCTCGTCATGCTATATGCTTCCGCTCGGCGGTCTCGGCACGGCTCTCGTCTTTGCCTGGGCGATATCGAATGAGCAGAAATATGCAGAAATCGGCGCTAAACCGGTCAATAAAATACTTCTTTTCGCCGCAAAATATGTGTCACCTATTCTTCTGCTGATCGTTTTCCTTAAAGAAATAGGGCTATTCTAAACGTTCTTCTTCGATCTTTTCTTTCTTAAATCAGCGATCCATCTGATAATTACAGGAAAAAATACCAGGTTTACAAGAGTCACCATGACGATTCCTATCGAAGCCATGATTCCGATCGACTGCAGGCCTTTATGTTTGGCGAGCGCGACGCTGCCGAAGCCTACCAGAGTCGTGAGCGACGAATAGAAAACGGAACCGCCGGTGTTTTTGAGGTTTTCGATCATTTTATCGGGCGCGGAGCGGTAGCGGTAGTAGATGTGAATCGCCGAATCTATGCCCGTTCCGATGACGGTGGGAATGATTATCATATTGAAAACATTGAATTTTATGCCGCAGCAGACTGCCACGAGGATCATCCACAGAATACCGGCCGCAAGCGGAAGGAAAACGACGAAAGCGTTTACAAACGAGCGGTAAAGGAGGACAAGAACAATGAAAACCGAGCAGAAGGCGAAAACTATCGCGAGCGGAACATGGTATTCGATTACCTTTTTGATTTCCGAAAGGAGCATGTACGAGCCTAACAGTCGGTAACTATTAATGTTTCCACGAATTGTTCCGAACTCGTCTATTATTGTCATAACATCGTTGACATCTGATTTGTTTCCTCCGAGAGCAACCATTATGAACCTGTCGGAAGAGCCGTCTTTCAGTGAAAGTTTGTCTGTGATCCAGTCAGGCAGTTTCTCCTTTTCCATGACTGATGAAACTTCAAGGTAAGGTTTGAATTCCTTATTGTATTTATCAATTTCTTCTGTAGTAAAAAGATTTATTTTTCTTTCGATCAACTTCTTTATATCTTTAATGATTTTAATTTTTTCCTCCTGATATTCCGGAAGAAAAGTGTATATTGATATAAAATCCTTAAATTCAATGGAAGTCAGGTTTTCAGCCTTCATTTTCGCCAGAGCTCTTGTGGCATCCTCGGTTTCTTCGGCAGAATTTGTAACAATAAATGACGGAAGTCCCGTTGAAATAGCATCGGTTTTTTCCCGTTTCTGGGCGGCAATATAACGGTTTGTGATGCTGTCCTCATACTTTCCCGGGAAAGTCAGGTTGTCGAAATCATACTCGATTTCGCCGAATCTCACGGAAATAACAGCTACAGCCGTGATAATAAGGAAAATGATAAAAACTTTTGACGGATCTTTCGAAAATTCAGTGTAGACCGAGGCCAGAAAACCTGTTGTCCGCGCCTTTATCCGCAACGGTCTCATTCTGTCGAAGAAGAAGACGATCGACGGAAAGAAAAACATGATCGCAAGAAAAGATGTCGAAACACCGAGCGCGGCAGCCAGACCGAAATCGGAAAATCCTTTAAAATCGATCATTATCAGAGAGAAGAAAGCCGCCACGGTCGTTATCGCACCGCAGAAAATCGACGGCATTACGACCGGCATCGACTTCATGAGGGCTTCTTCTGTGTTTGCTGAAGTTTCTGCCTGTTCACTGAATCTTCCCAGAAGATGGATCGAAAAATCGATTCCCAGACCGTAGAGTATCGTGAACGAAAACGCAGAAATTATGTTGAACCCGCCGACAAAGAACTGCATTGCAGAAATCGCGCTCAGAACTCCCGACGAAAGCGGGAAAAAGACGATGAGAAGTGCGCGCAACGACCTGAAATAAAAAATTATCGTAAGCGAAAGGAGGATGATGCAGATTGCCAGAGTTGAAAAGACATCATTGTAAATCGCTGTCATTTCACGCAGTTTGTTGCGGAAATTCCCCCCTGCCTCGACTTCTACTCCGAGTTTTTCAGGCTGGACCTCGGCAATCGCCTTTTCAAGCAGATCGACTATTTTTTTACTGTCGGCGACATTGGTTTCACCGCCTGCAGGACGCACTTTCATCGCGACATAAGTTCCGTTTTCGACTTCATAGAACTTGTCCATTTTATATTTCGTGCGGTAGCTTTCCGCCCTTTCAAGAACTTCATCCATTTTTGAAGTCAAGTTGTCCGATTCTTTAGCGTTTTCAGAATTATTTTCAGAACTTGCATCTGATTCTCCGCTCAAAGAAAGTTCCCTTTTCACAGCTTCGGCAATTTGTCTCTGGACTTCTGTTTTTATCCTTTGAAGCTCATCCAGTGTCGCAAAAAGAAGGGCGTTTTTTTCCAGATATTCGACATCTCTGTCAAATTCGACAAACCTGACAAGCGGATTTCCGTCGATTTTTTCCTTGACGAGCCGCAGAGCTTCGATGTTTTTTTCACGGTTCGGAGAGTGAGCGACGACGAGGACTGTCGAATAACTGCCGACTATATCCTCCATTTTTTCAAGTTCCAGGACCATTTCGTTGTCGCCTTTGAAAAGGGCGCGGATATCAGTGTCGATTTTCAGGTTGTTTTTGATGTAAAACAGTTCCAGAGCCGTAACGATTGCAAGACATAGCATCATAAACCATGTGTGTCTTGCCGAAAAACTTATGAATTTTTTGTAGAAATTGTTCAAAAAAGAACCTCGCTTTTATTCTTTGCCGTAAAGTTCCGTCTCGGTTTTCGAACCGTTTTCACGAACCGCGCCGAGAAATTTTTTGACTTTTTTGAGGGCGATTCCCCTTTTGAGAGAACTGATCTTGTCAATAAAAAGAACTCCGTCGAGATGGTCGTTTTCATGCTGGATCGCGACAGCAGTAAGACCGGTTGCCTTGATTTCCTGCGGATTTCCGTCAATGTCGAAGTATTTGCAGACGATTTTTTCGGCACGCTCGACATCGGCATTGTATTTCGGCACGCTTAGGCACCCTTCTCCGTATACTATTTTTCCTTCTTTTTCAGTAATTTCGGGATTTATGAAAGCTACCGGACGGAATTCCGCGCTTTTCGACTTTTCACCGTTCTCCTCGGCCTTTACAAAATCCAGGTATCCGAAATCTATGACAAAAATCCGCAGTGAAACGCCTACCTGAGGACCCGCGATGCCAAGACCGTCGGCTGCTCGCATCGTATCAGCCATATTTTTCGCAAGTTCTTTGAGTTCTTCGTTGAATTTGGTGACTTCTTTCGCCTTTTCGCGCAAAACTTTGTCGCCGACAGTCGAAATATGCAGTAATGCCATTGTTTCTCCTAAACATTGAATCTGAAATTGATAATATCGCCGTCCTTAACGACATATTCCTTGCCCTCAAGCCGGTAAGCCGCAGCTTTTTTGCACTCAGCCTCGCTTCCGTATTTGATGAAATCGTCGAAGTGAACGACTTCGGCACGGATAAAGCCGCGCTGGATATCGGAGTGGATCTTTCCAGCCGCATATAACGCCGGAGTGCCGTTCTTGATCGGCCATGCGCGGACTTCGTCACTTCCCGCTGTGAGGAACGAAATCAGTCCGAGTGCCGAATAAGCGCTTTTTATAAAGCGGACCGAAGCACTTTCCGTCAGACCGTAATCTTTCAAAAATTCTGCTTGTTCTTCCGGAGAGAGTTCTGACAGTTCGACTTCAAGCGGCGCGCTGACACAGAAATATGAGATTCCGTCGGCGGAAAGCTGCTTTGCAAGCGCTTCAGGAACAGCCTGTTCGCCTTCGGGCTGGTTGAGAAGGACGATAATCTTTTTCAGCGAAAGAAAATTGTAGTTCGCGATAAGTTCCATCTCTTCAGGAGATACAGTGTCCGAAGCCGGAAATTCGCCGTTTTCAAAAAGATCGCGCAGCCTTTGCAGGATCTTAAGTTCAGGCGGATTTTTCTTTTCCTTCATCTCGCGCTCAAGCCGTTTCTCGATCACAACAAAATCGGTAAGTATCAGATCTTCCTTGATTTTTTGATATTCAGTTGCAGCATCCGTCGCATCCGAAGTCATCAAAGAGTCGAAATTTCTCAAAGTCACGATCAGAAGATCGGCTTTCTGGATCAGATTTTTTACTTTTGCAGGAATTGCCGTTTCTTTTGACGGGGGAACAGTGTAGTCGCTGAGAACGAATTCGCTGTAGGTTTTCTTTTTCGGATTATATATTTCCGCAAGTCTGTCGATTCTTTCGTCGGGAACTTTAATCGTGCCGACAGTTTCCTCTTTTTTGCCGCTCTCGATTCCTGTCAAAGCCTGAAAAACCGTGCTTTTGCCGGAAAACGGCAGTCCAATCAAAGCTGCTTTCATATTTTCACCTCTGAAAATTGTTGATCATTTGATTTTAAAATCGGGCATTATAGTCAAGACCCTTGAATCGAGTTTCGTCGGTACAAAACTGATTTTATTACCTTTTTTAAGCATAATAAGCGGAACGAAAGCCATGTTTTCCGCATCTAAAGGATCAATTATGCCGTCTTTTATCCTGTAAGTGTGTTCAATTCTGTATTTTCCGTTAAGCTTTGTAAACGCTCCGTTTTTCGCCCGCTGCTGAATTTTTATAGAAACAACGACCTTTTTATTAAGCTCGTCATAAAACGAATTTTCAACAATCGCTTCGATTACTTCCTCTTTCGGAACGGTGCTTTCGGAGCTTTTTTTAACAAAAATATCGGAATTTTCATAAGTATTCTGGCGTTTTGTGGTTATTTCCGAAACATCGATATCGATATTTTTCAACATTTCGAAAAGGCTGTCAGGGGTCGTCGTCGGGAAAAAAAGGTCTTTTCCCAGAATTTCGACATTGAGATCGCGGATTTTTGAATTCATCTCCTCCCTGAGCGCTTTCGGATTTATTCCGTCGGCAATTTTGACAAGAACACCGCCGTTTTTAGCGACCCATGACTGCGCGATCATCGGAAGCCACGAGCCGTCGACGCTTTTCAAAACAAAGGGCATGGCTTGAATATCGGAAAACAGCAGTATAAAAAGTGCAAGAAGCGTGAGTTTGCAGAATAAAAACTTATTTTTTCGATTTTGCTCTTTCATTTGCGGTCACCTTCTGTTCCAGCCTCGGCTGTTTTTTGTGAAAATGCCAAAGCATGAAAATTCCGAAAATTATAAACGGCATGCTGAGATACTGCCCCATCGTCAAACCTTCCTCAAACACCTGATATTCCTTGATGAACTCGATGCAGAAGCGGAAAGAGAAATAAAGAATGAGAAACATCGCCGTGTAAAGCCCTGACTTTCTGTGGTCTTTGCGGACGAACGAAACGGTGAGCATGATCATCAGGATCACAAAAGCGCCGAATGCCTCGTAAAGCTGCGACGGATGGCGCACCGGCCAGTAGTTTACCAGACACTCCATCTTTGAAATGTCGCAATGTCCGCTTGCCGCGTTTATCGCGAGTTTCATATCGTCGGGATTTCTCAAAAACTTGAATCCCCACGGAACTGTCGTGATTTTTCCGACGATCTCGCTGTTGAAAAAGTTGCCGAGTCTGACAAACGTCGCTCCCATGATCCCCGGGAAAACAACACCGTCCGCCAGATCGGTGAATGAAAGTTTGTATTTTTTCGCGACGCAGAGGACTGCAACGATAAGCCCGATCGTCGCACCGTGGCTTGCAATGCCGCCTTTGTAGACTTTGAGAATTTCAAGCGGATGGCTGAAATAATATTCAGGCTCGTAAAAAATGCAGTGGACAAGGCGGGCACCTATGACTGTCGCGATGACGCCCCAGATCAGCAGATCGTCCGCGACTTTGTCCGGAAAGCCGTATTTTCTGTAAATTCTGCGGGCGAGATAAAAGCCGATAAAAATAGCCGTAGCGAACAGGATCCCGTAGTATCTGAGCTGCAACGGCCCGATATTGGCGATAATCGGATCAATATTCCAAACAATGTACTGCTCCATTTAAAGCTCCAAAAATATCAATAATTTTAACTATTTTCCCCTTCTTTAAGAAGAAAATCCTCCATAAATTCATCCAGGATCGGTTCGCCGTCAAGCACCGCATCGGCATTTCCCGTCTCGAAATCGGTCCTGTGATCCTTGACCATTTTATATGGATGGAGAACATAGCTTCTTATCTGGCTTCCGAAATCGATACCCTTCTTCTGTTTTTCGATTTCCGAAGACTCCTCGTGTTTCTTTTCAAGTTCGAATTCGTAAAGGCGCGACTTCAGTATTTTCATCGCCGTCGCCTTGTTTTTGTGCTGGCTTCTGTCGTTCTGGCACTGGACGACTATGCCTGTCGGAATATGGGTTATCCTTATCGCGGAATCTGTTTTGTTGACATGCTGACCGCCGGCGCCGCCTGAACGGTAAGTATCGATTTTCAAATCCTTTTCATCGATCTCGATTTCGATCGAATCATCGATTTCAGGCGTTACGAAAACGCTTGCGAACGATGTATGCCGCCGCTTGTTGGCATCGAACGGACTTATCCTGACAAGCCTGTGGACACCGATTTCGGCTTTGAGATAACCGTAAGCATAGTCGCCTTCCGCGATAAAAGTGATATTTTTTATCGCCGTAGCGTCATCTCCTGTAATTTTATCAATTATTTCAATCGAATACCCTTTGCGCTCACACCATCTCGCATACATTCTCGAAAGCATTACAGCCCAGTCCTGAGACTCTCTGCCGCCGGCGCCTGCGTTGATGCTGACGATCGCGTTCATAAGGTCTGTCTTTCCGCCGAGCATTTTCTGAAATTCGATCCTTCCGACAAGTTCGTCGGTCTGCCTGAGCATAAGCTCCGCCTCGCCTTCGATCGAAGGATCGTCGTCTATCAGCTCTTTTGCAACGCTCAGTTCCTCGATCTCCGATTCAAGTCTGGAAAAAAGTTCCAGATTGTTTTCCAGAACGCGTTTTTCCTTGTTGAGAGCCGCCATTTTCGCGGTATCAGACCAGATTTCAGGCAGATCGAGCTGTTTTTTAAGCTCTTCAAGACGCTCTCTTTTTGAATTTATGCTGAGCGATTCAAAGAAAATTTTCGATTTCTGGTCAAGTTCGGCAAGTTTTTGTTCCAAGTCCTTAGAAGTTAAAGGCATTTTTATTTCCACCAAAGATTTTCAACATTTATTTTCGCGCCGTATTCCGTCATCATCCTGTCGCGGTATTCATCCCATTTTTCAGTGCCGTATTTCGCGATCAGCTCCTCAACAATCAGCGGATACGCGAGATTGAAGGTCAGATGCCTTTTGTAGGCAAAACCGGCGATCTCGATTATTGTATAAAAGTTCTCGCTGTCAAGATATGGCCCCAGTATTTCACCGGGAAAACTCGCCAGGACATCGTCTTTCCACGATTCTCCCATCACATCAGGGCTGTAAAGCCCCCAGTCGCCGTTGTTGCGTGCCAAAATTTCATCATCGGAAAGGCTTGCCGAAAGGATCCTGATGTTTGCGCCGTTGCGAAGCTGCTGAGCGATGTCGTCGGCCTTCTTTTTGTTTGAAACTCTCACCGCATAAAGGCGGTAAAGCTTTTCGCGCAGAAATCTGTCCTTGTTTTCGATGTAATACTGCCGCACTGCCTCGTCGTCGATCGCGTAAACCTCGTGCTTTGTCCTGCGGCTCATGTATTCGACAATAGTTTTACGTTTGAAGTCATCGATTTTATTGCGTATTTCAGGAATATCCTCTACTCCTTCGCTCTTTCCCATTTCGTAAAGGAATTTTTCGGAAAGTTCTCTGAAAAGATAGTTTTTCCTCATCTCCTCCGAGTCGGACATGTTGTTCTGCCGCAGCCACAGGTTGTATTTCAGCTTGAAATCTGAAACCGAGACAACATCGCCTTTGAAAACATAGACTATCGAATCATCATTCAGTTTTCCGCACGAAATCACCGAAACAACGGAAATCACTATAAAAAAGGCTCTAAAAAAACGATCCATCATCCCTTAGGAACAAAATCACCTCAAAAAACGCGAAATTTTAAAGAAAAGCTAGGAAAAGGCAAGAATTTATCGGACTACGGAGAGAAAAAATGAGATAAAAATGCAAGCTGCCAAAACCGGAATACATATTGCAAAAAAAATCGTTCGCGTTATAACAGCTGGTTTTTTCGAGCTGAGCTTTGCAAAAAGTTTCAGCCTTTAAATAAATGAGGTGCGATCATGCTTTTGGCACAAATACTTTCGGTAGTGATTTTTCTTGCGATGTTCATTCTCATGGTGACGGAAAAAATCGAACGCCATTTGGTTACGCTCGGCTGCGCGGTCCTGACCGCAATCCTTGTTTTCGGGCTCGGGATGCACAGTTTCAACGCGATCATGGAGACACTTAACATAAAAATAATTCTGACGAAAAGTTTCTGGTACAGCGCTGGCGACGTTCCCGAAAACTCTACCGGGATCAACTGGGCGACGATCTTCTTCATCGCCGGAATGATGGTCATGGTCGAGGGAATGGCAGCTTCGGGCTTCTTCCGCTGGCTCTGCATGAGGCTTGCGAAACTTGTTCACTACCGCGTCATCTACATTTTTGTGGCGTTCATGCTTATCTCATTCGCCCTTTCGATGTTCATAGACAGCATCACGGTCATTCTTTTCCTTGCCGCGGTAACAGTCGAACTTTCGCGCCTTCTCAAATTCAATCCGGTGAGCATGATCCTTGCCGAAATTTTCTGCGCGAACTTAGGCGGTTCGGCAACGATGTGCGGTGATCCGCCGAACATCATAATCGGAACGAGTCTCGGCTATTCTTTCGGCGATTTTCTGTCGAATACCGGGCATATCGCCTTTATCTGCCTTGCTTTCACGCTTGTTTACTTCATTCTTCTCTGCCGAAAGGAATACATCAGCGCAGGCAAAGATATCGACATTTCGACGATCCCTACACCGAAATCGGCAATCGTCAGCAAAATCGGCTTCAGCAACAGCTGCATAATCTTCTCGATCGCGGTCGTTCTCCTTGTAACGCACGCCGAAACAGGTCTCACGGTTGCAACGATCGGCCTCGGGATCGCGCTTCTCACGCTTTTTGCAGCACCAAGGTACGCAACAAGGATTCTGAAACGCATCGACTACAAGACACTTCTCTTTTTCATCGGGCTTTTCTTTGTCGTCGGTGGCTTGGAACAGACAGGGATCCTCAAACTCATCGCCGATTTCATCGGAAGAGTCTCGGCAGGAAACGCCTACATCATGATTGCGATAATCATCTGGGTATCGGCAGTCGCGAGCGCTTTCATCGACAACATCCCTTTTGCCGCAACGATGATCCCCGTCATCAAATCGCTTGCCGCATCAACCGGAGTTTCGCTTGAAACCATGGCGTGGGCACTTTCGATGGGAACCGACATCGGCGGCAGCGGAACACCGATAGGAGCAAGCGCAAATGTAGTCGGGACCTCGGTTTCGGCAAAATCAGGTCACCCCGTCGGCTGGGGCAGATACTGCAAGCTCAGCGCACCCGCCGCGATAATAGTTGTCGCGATCAGCACGCTCTATATTTTTGTGAAATATCTGTGATTCTTTAGATTAGAAGTTCATAATGACGTTTACGATCACTTCACTGCCTAATGTCTTTGCGACAGGACATGTGTCCGCAGCGCTTTTAAGCATTGCCTTCTGCTTGTCAGTGTACTCGTGATGCGGAAAATTGATAACTATGTCTATCTGTCCTATACGACGAGGGTCTGCAACCATAGTTTTTTGAATTTCGTATGTAGTGCCGTCAACATTAAAACCGTGCGCTTCAGCAGTAATTCCCATTATCGTCATCATGCAGGCACCCAGTGCTCCGCAAACAAGATCTGTGGGCGAAAAAGCTTCTCCCTTGCCGTGATTGTCTGTCGGGGCATCGGTCATAATCGTGTTGTTTGATTTAAGATGAGTTAATTCATTGCGCAGTCCGCCTTTGTACTCACCTTTGATTATCGGGTTGATGTTTGCCATTTTCATCTCCTTCTAATAAAATAAAACAATAAAACGCCTCATTGTAGCGAGCCACCTGGTTTTGGCAAGAATTCCACTGCAAATTTGTTTTTCGGAATATTTTTGCATGTTATTCTGAGCAAAGGGAAGAATCTCCGAGAAAACTCAGAAAAACGCCGTTTTCTGAAATTTCTTCCTAAAAATTGACGAGAAAACTCAAAAAATCGTTGATTTTTGAAATTTCTCTTAATTGCTACTGTTGAAAAATCTTTTACTTCCTCTCCAAATCCTTCATCAACAGGAAGTCTTTGAGTTTTAAGTGGTCGATATTGCTGGTGGAATAATCAATGTCGTCGTTCGTGATAATGATTTTCCTGTCCCTTTGCGTCAGAGAATCGAATGCACTGAGTTCCCGTTCGTAGGCTTTTTCTTCGGCAATGCTGTATGCAACCTGAATGTAGTATCTTTGATTCTCCTTTTCGGCGATAAAATCAATTTCCTTTCCGCCGTTGTCAAAAACTGAGAGAGTGTAGCCCATAAAAACGAGCTCGTTATAGACGATATTCTCAAGATTATGAGTTAAGTCGAAGCGGTTGTCCCTGCACCGTATCGAATTGAAAGAAACATCACAGTTGTAGATTTTTTTGCTTTGTTCAAGCTCTTTTTTCGCCTTTTTGGAATAGCGCGGGATTTCATCGATGATGTAAGCGGCAGCAAGATAGCTTATCCACTTCTGAACGGTGTTCGAAGTGCAGTCGATACCGCAGCTTTTCATATAGTTCGAAATTGATTTTGCCGAATAAATCCGGGCATTTGAAATCAGCATGAAGTTCACGAATTTTTTAAATTCTACCGATTTTCTTATGCCGTATCGGTTGATAATGTCGTTTGAAACTATCGTCTCGTCAAGTTCCGAGATATATCTTCTCGTTTCGCCGCTTCCGTTAAGTTCGAACCTTTTCGGAAAGCCGCCCCAGACAAGGTAGTCGGTCATCGTAAACTCTTTTTTGAGTTCTTCTGCATATTCGGAAAGTTCCTTGTAGACAAACGGACGGATCCTGAACGCGACATATCTTCCGGAAAGTTCGCTTGTGAACTCTTTTGAAAGAAGTTTTGAATTTGAACCTGTGATAAAAACCGAGCAGTTTTCGCGTCTCAGAGAGCGGCATGCAAGCGCCCAGTCTTCGATTTCCTGGATTTCATCGAGAAAAACATAACAAAGTCCTGTTTTTTTGTGCGAATTTACATAATCAACAATATCTTTCCAGCTTTCAATCGATGATGTCACCGCCCTGTCGTCAAAATCAAGATAGACCACATTGTCGGAACAGAGCCTTATTTCTTCCATAATTTGTTCCAGGATCACCGATTTGCCGCATCTTCTGACGCCCGTGATGATTTTTATAAGGTCACTATCATAAAAACCACGGATTTCAGCGAGATATTTCTCTCTTTTTATCATGCTCAACTCCTTTAAAAAAAGAACCTATTGAGAAATTTTACTCATTTCAGAAAAATTCGCAACAATATTGAGAATTTTTTCTTATTTTGGAAATTTTCTAAATGCTATTGAGAATTTTTCCCGAAATCGGAAAAATTTTAAATAGAAATTTTTAAGAAAACTCAAAAAATCGTTGATTTTTGAAATTTTTCTCATTTTTCTTACAATCTTTCCGGTTTTGGCTGGTTGAGGGACTTGGTTATGAAAAAACTCCTGATTTTTATTGTTTTTTCCGCGGTCGCGGCGGTTTTTGTCTTTGCGTCGGAGCAGCAGAAAGGAAATACCGAGATAAATTCGTTTTCGAAGTCGAAGAAGCTGCTCGACAAGGTGATCTACGGCGACGAGAAGGTGCGGAAAACCTTTTACTGCGGCTGTTCCTACGACAGAAAGCAGAAAGTCATCGCGGAAGGCTGCAGTTATTTTGACGCAAAAAACCATTCGCGCAGCAAGCGTGTCGAGTGGGAACACATCGTTCCGGCGGCTGCTTTCGGAGGCAGGCTGAAAGAGTGGAAAGAAGGCGATCCGCAGTGCGTCGACAGCAAAGGAAAGCGTTTCAAAGGGCGCAATTGCGCGTCAAAAATGAACAAGGATTTTCAGTTCATGCAGGCTGACATGTACAATCTCGTTCCCGCTATCGGCAAGGTCAACGCCGACAGATCGAACTTTGATTACGGCATAATTTCAGGCGAGGAGAGAAAGTACGGCAACTGCGATTTTGAAGTCAAAAACAATACTGCCGAGCCGACTGAATCGATCCGCGGTAACATCGCAAGAACTTATTTTTATATGGATTCAGCATATCCAGGCTACGGTATCGTGAACGACAGAAACCGCAGAATGCTCGAAGCGTGGGACAAGTCCGACCCTGTTGACACTTGGGAATGCGAAAGAGCAGCCGAAATAGAAAAGATCCAGAAAAATCCAAACCTTATCCTGAAAGAGCGATGCAGGAACAAATAAACGCCCCCTCAGTCAGCAAAGCTGACAGCTCCCCTGCATCAGTGGCGCCCATTATCTATTCAAGTGATTCCAGAGGCGGGACAAATTTGAAAACATTATAAAGAAGAATACTGACTGACTCATCCTGTCTGGTATAAAGCTCCCATACGACTTCGCCGTCATGCGTAACTTCGAACACTGATGAATTATCCGGCGGATCGACCTGCCCTTTTGTGACCAGAATATTCCCGTTTTCGAGATAATCGACATCACCCCATCCGTTTCTGGCCCACCAGCCGCGTCCGTCTTTCTTTCCGTCGTATTCGAAAGTTATTGCTGCGGTCATGGCCTCTTCGTCGATTTCGTATTCTATGATTCTGGAATAATTTCTTTCCTTCATTCCGTTGTCAAAAAATACGACCCGCTTTTTGGAAGCATCGTAAAATTCAGGCGCATGCGAACCGTCAGGCCATGGATTTTCATGCTCCGACAGCATCCTGAAATCGCCGTTCTTGCCGAAATTCCAAAGAATTTTCTTTGTGTTCATATCCAGTTTGTAAAAACCGAGCCAGAGTGAGTTGAAATAAACTAGATTTTCGTCTTTGAACATCATAACCGAATTTGTATGAGTCCAGTCGCACCAGTCATTATCAGGATCAGCGCATGTTATATTGTTGAAATAATCAGGCAGATCGAAATAACCCCAGTTCCAGAGCTCGTTGTAATCCCTGTCGACATTCACTATTCTGTCGGCAATTACCTGATTCTGGATCTGCGGCTTGATAAAAAGCACTGTACCGTCGTCAAGAACGCTATACTGATGATGCCATGTCGTCTCGCTGTATGTGTAACCGTAAAAATCAGGCGATTTCCAGACAAGATTTCCCTCGAGATCGATCTCTATACCGTCTTCGGCCGGAATTTCACCCATATTGGGCCCTTTCTGAATCCCCATTGAAATAGTCCTGGTGTTTTCATGATACATCGGGTCGCCCAGCAGTGCGTAACCCGGAACATAATGCTGGTAATACCAGATGATAAAACCTTCATTGTCGACCATAAAGATCTCGGCTTTCATGTCTTCCGGACGGATAAGCGACTGCTGTGCCAGTATCAGAAAACCAGGCTGAGCCCTCTTTTTGTCGTACTTGACTACATGAGGCGCGGCAAATGAAGCAGGAACAACGGATGAACGGAATTCTGCCGTAGCTAGAAGTTCCGGCTCGGTTTCGTCGGAATATATCTCGATTTTATAATTGTTGTTTTCACGCATTCCCCAAAGGAAGAAATAGTGCTCGGTTTTCGCCGAATCTTCGACGATTTTATATCCGGCATGAACTTCGGAATAGTATTTTACAAAAGTTTTCCGCTCCTCTTTTGTCGAAAAAGTAAGCCCGCACGAAAGAAGATTCTTCTCATTTTCAGTGACTTTCAGATTGAAAAGAACTTCGTCATCCTGCGCAGCGTCATGATATGAATCATCGTTTTCGTCGGGATCTTCAGCCTCATCACGATCTGGAAGAAGATCCTCGTCCGGGTCCTGAATTTCTCCCTTATGCACATTATTTCCGCATGACACGGCAACAAAAACCAGTAAAATCAATAACCAATTTATACTTTTACTCATTCAGCAACTCCAACGGCGGTATCAGTTTGTCAAATTTGTATATTTCTACCATAAAATCTCCGCTCCGGTAGTTTTCAAGCTCCCAGACTACCCTGCCATCACGCGTAATTTCAAAAATAGATGATTTTTCAGGGGGATCGACCAGACCTTTACCGACCATAATGTTGCCGTTTTCCATATAAAGGACTTCGCCCCACCCCTGTTCGGCGAACCAGCCGCGCCCGTCTTTCCTTCCGTCGTATTCGAAAGTGATTTCGGCCGTCATCGCATTTTCATCGACTTTGTACTCTATGACTCTGGAATAGCGTCTTTCGTTAAGCCCGTTGTCGAAAAACAGGAGATGCAGAACCGAACCGTCTCTGACCACCTGCGGCGTATGATTGAAATCAGTCCACGGAAATTCATTGTCGGAAAGCATCGAAAAATCACCGTCCCTGCCGAACTTCCAAAGGATCTGCTTTGTATTCAGATCCATTTTATAAAAACCGAGCCTCGGCGAATTGATATAGACAATACCTTCGTCCTTCAGCATGGTAACATAATTCGTATGTGTCCAGTCGCACCAGAAATCATATACTATCGAAGTCGCAGGACACTCCGCAGGCGGAATAAAAATATCGGAATAAGCCCAAGACCAGAGTTCGTTGTAATCCCTGTCAACATTGACGATTTTGTCGGAAATGGTCGTCGTATTCAGATATTCGGCACCGATGTAAAGCACCGTATCATCGTCAAGGATCGAGTATTGATGATGCCAGCCTGTTTCACCGTACGAATAGCTTGCTATATCCGGTGATTTCCAGACCGTATTTCCCTCAAGATCTATTTCAAATCCCTCTTTGTAAGGGATTTCGGCCATTGAAAGTTCTTTCTGGATTCCGGAAGAGATAGTTTTCGTCTGTTCACGGTATTCCGTATCGCAAAGAAGCGCACCTTCAAAAGTTTCGTGTTCATAATACCAGACGATGAAACCGTCCCTGTCGACCATAATCATCACGGGATGCTGGTCGATGTACTGGTATGTGTTCTGAGTCATAAGCAGAAATTCAGGCTGCGCACTCTCCTTTTCGTTCACGCCGATATAGACAGGATAAACCGAATAAGGGACATTTCCTGAAAGAAATCCGTCCGAAGCAAGAAGTTTGCCGCTTTCCGCATCGTAGATCTCAATTTTATATTCCTGATTTTCGCGCATTCCCCAAAGAAAGAAATAATGCTCTTTTTTCCCCTCTTCCTCGCCGATCTTATAGCCTGAATGTTTCGCCGAATAATATTTTACAAAAGTTTTCCTTTCATCCTTTGTCGAAAAAGTGAGTCTGCACGAAAGAAGATTCTTTTCGTTCGCCTCTATTTTCAGATTAAAAAGCGGCTCTTCTGAAACATCAGAATCATCAATAATATCAATATCTTCAACAATCTCGTCATCATCATTGCATGCTTCATCGGCATCTGAAACAACAATTTCCGGTCGATTGAGAGAATTTCCGCAGGAAACGGAAAAAACAACAAAAAATATGAGTAAAATCCTTAACATACAACTATCCTCAATGTCAAAAAACATTCTTTGTATTTTACGGTGAAATAAAAAAATAACAATTATTTTAAATCCAACCGTCTTCTTCAATTTCTTCAGCTTTCACTTGCGATTTATGCAATGTTCCGCTGAAAACCTGATACAAAATTCCGCCAAAGACATAAGAATCACGCAGATAATTTTTGGAGCCGTTTATACCCTGCAAGCCGCTTCCTGTTACTTTGAATGTGCCGTTTTTGCAGCCGAGATAAACTGTGTTTCCGGATTTCTGCATCTCTGGATCGTTGCAATACTGGCTGAAATCATTGAGTTTTTGCGGATTTTCGATGTCTGCAATGTCAAAAACCGAAACTTTGCCCTTTCTTGTCAAAAGTCCGTTCAGATTTTCATAAACAA
>Ga0310696_10000386_pt1 | contig 71966 bp, 48 predicted proteins | sample AusTroGonzalo_MG_4_FD_203885 | JGI IMG/M metagenome (GOLD analysis project Ga0310696, IMG submission 203885) | Bovine rumen microbial communities from tropical cattle in Woodstock, Queensland, Australia - Gonzalo_02 (v2) (version 2) | ecosystem: Host-associated > Mammals > Digestive system >...
CGATGACGCTGGCCAAGAAGCACCTCGACACCATCGCCCGCCAGTCGGCGGCGATCGCCAAGGACTTCCAGGTGCGCGGGATTCTGAACGTGCAGTACGCGGTCTGCGAGGATCAGGTCTACATCATCGAGGCCAACCCGCGGGCGTCGCGCACCGTGCCGGTGGTCGCCAAGATCACCGGCGTGCCGCTGGCGCGGATCGCGACCAATCTGATGCTCGGCGCCCCGCTCGAGGAGTTCAAGAAGTTCCTCAAGGAGCCCCCGAAGAACTACGTCGGCGTCAAGGAGGCGGTCTTCCCCTTCAACATGTTCCCCGAAGTCGATCCGGTGCTCGGCCCCGAAATGCGCGCCACCGGCGAAGTCATGGGCATCGCGCCCACCTTCGGCATGGCGTACTACAAGGCGCAGGCGGCGGCGGGATCGAAGCTCCCGCTCGACGGCAAGGTGCTCGTCTCGGTCTGCAAACGCGACCGCGAAGCGGTGCTGCCGATCGCGAAAAAGCTCAGCGATCTGGGCTTCTCGCTCCTCGCCACCGAGGGCACGGGCGAGTTCCTCAATTCGCACGGCTTGAACTGCAAGCTCGTCAAGAAGCTCAACGAGGGGCGTCCCAATGTCGCGGACGTGATCCGCAACCGCGAGGCGGCGCTGATCATCAACACCCCCATCGGGCATCTGAGCAAGATCGACGACAGCTATATCCGCATGCTGGCGATCCAGTACCGCGTGCCGTATGTGACCACCGTGGCGGCGGCGCATGCGACGGCGGAGGGCATCGCCGAGGCGAAGCACGGTGCGTCGCCGCTCAAGTCGCTGCAGGAATATCAGGCGGAGGATTGATCCCGCTAACGTAGGAGGCGGCTCGGGTGGTTATCGCGCTGGCGGCATTGATCGTGATCTCGGCGGCAGCCGGTCTCGTTTCGTACCTGCTGATCCGCCGAGTCCGCGCATTGCATACGGCGCTCCGCGCCTCCGAGGGTAGGGCGCGGGAGATCGGCGAGTTTCTGGCGCGCTTTTCGAGCGGCATCCAGGGCGAGGACGGCGTGGCGGGCGCGATGCGCGGAGCCGCGCGTCACGTCGCCGAACAGATCGAAGCCGGCGCGGTGGTGATCTACGAGGTCCAGGACGGGCGGCTGGTTCCCGTCGGCGCGTGGGGTGATTACACCGAAGGCGGCGGCGACGTTCTGGCGGAGCACCTGAAAAGCGAGGAGCTCGTCACCGGCAAGGGCTTCGCCGGCGAGATCGCGCTCAAGCGCACTCCGGAACTCGTCGCCGACGCCGCCTGCGACGACCGCTTCAGCCGGCACAGCGGCGCGCTCAACAGCGTGATGGGGGTTCCGCTTCTGCGCGACGGCGCCTGCGTCGGCGTGATCTGCGCGCTCAACAACCGCCGCAAAGGGCGCGGCCAGAGCTTTTCGCCTTTCCAGTTCGCAAAGTTCAAACTGCTGGCGCATCAGGTGCTGTTGGTCCACAAGATCGCGGTCGCCTATCAGGAAATAAGCCGTCGCGACCGCATCGATCAGGAGTTGAGCTTCGTGCGCCATTTGCAGATGTCGATGCTGCCGGGGAGCGCTCCGCAGTGGGGATGCTTTTCCATCGTCGCCTCCACCCGCTCCGCCAAGGAGGTCGACGGCGACTTCTACGACTTCGTTCAGATCGACGACGACCGGATGCTGGTGGTGCTCGGCGACGCCTGCGGCAAGGGCATGCCCGCGTGCATGCTCACGGCCATGGCGCGCAGTTTCGCGCGGAGTTTGACCGACAACTTCACCACGCTCACCGAATTCCTGCGCGAAATGAACAAGAAGCTCCACCGCGACATCGACGCCGACCGTTTCATCACCGTCGGCTGCTGTCTGTTGGACAAGCGCCACTCGCTGCTGGAATTCGCCCGCGCCGGTCACACCGACATGCTGACCTTCGTCCACAACCACATCCGCGCCTTTTCGCCCGACGGGGCGGCGCTGGGGATACTGCCGGACGAGTTCGCGGAGTTCGAGAGCATCTGCATCGCGCTCGATCCGGGCACGACCGTGCTGATGTTTTCGGACGGCATCACCGAGGCGACCGACGCCGCCGGGACGGAGTTCGGCATGGAAAAACTTACCGAGACCTTCCGCACCGCCTGCGAGGGCGGGATGTCGATCCGGGCGGTGCTGGACAAGATCACCAAGACGGTCAGCGAGTTCGAGTTGGAGCAGAGCGACGATCAGACGCTGGTGATAATCCGGCAGACCGCCGACGCCGATTGAAGACCGGTTCAGAGTTCCGGCGCGGGGCGGCGGTATTCCTTGAAGTAGAGTTTCCGCGCGGCCTTGAGCACGCTCCGCCACAATCCGGCGCGCTCATCAAGCTCCCTGCGGAGCGGATTACCCGAGTAGAACCTTATGAAGCGCAGCGCTTCGCGCTTGGATAACCCCGCGTCGAACGACGAAAAGCACAGCCCGGCGAGATCCTTGACGAGGTAGCGTTTCGGCACTTTGCGCCGCATTTGCGCGCGGTGCAGGTCGATCACGTAGACTTTTTTCCCGAATTCCGCTTCGCTTTTCGGCGTGAGGTAATGGCAGATGTAGCAGTCGCGGTGGTTGATGCCGCCGCGGTGCATCCGGCCCGCCGACTCCGCCACCGCGCGGATGAGATCCTTCCGCAGTTTCGACGGCGGCGGAGCCTCTTTCCACGTTTTGGCGAGCGTTTCCAGATCGACCATGCCGATCAGCTCCTCGGTGATGAGGAACGATTCGAGTTTCGCCGGATCGCTTCCCCGGCAGCCGCAGGCGGCCGGCGTCATGGTCGGCACTCCGAGCTCGTGCAGACGCCTCAGCGCGCGGAACTCGTTGAGCGCCCCCAGCACCGGGGCCTTGAACATCAGCCAGTTCTTGAATATCTCGCCCCAGCCGACGCCGAGGTGACGCTTGACGAAAAAGCCTTTGCCCTCCAGCTCCACGCGGAAGGTGCGGCGAGTCTTGACGTGCCGGAATTCCTCGCCGGAAAGCTCCGCCACGCGCCGGAACGGATCGACGCCGTCCGGCCAGAGTTTGCGGAAAAAATCGTCGAGTTCGAGGAAGTACACTTGTCACGCCTCCCCGCGGATGATGTCGCCGGCCGCTTCGGCGCGGCGGTAGAAGTCGGCGCTCTGGCCGTAGCCGACGGCGTTCCGCTTCATGTCGTCGATCTTTTCCGGGGTGGCGAACGCCCGGAGCAGCGTCCGGTTGAGCAGGCGCTGGCGGAACGGTTGATGCAGTACGATCCCGCCGGATTCGCGCACGTGATCGGCGAAGCCGCAGTTGCCCGAGCACAATACCGGCAATCCGGCGGCGAGCGCTTCGATCAGCACCGATCCGGCGGCTTCGTTGCGGGCGGGGTGGATCAAGAGATCGGCGGCGAGCAACAGATCGGGGACGTCGTCGCGCGGGCCGAGCAGCAGAACGCGGTCGTCGACGCCGAGCCGGCGGGCGAGTTTGATGAGCGGTCTTTCCTTGCCGCGTCCGGCGACGACCAACCGGGCCTTGTCGCGAAACTCGTCCGGCAGCGAGGCCAGTGCGGCGATGGAGCGGTCCACCCCTTTGGTGCGGAACCCGGAGCCGACCTGAAGCAGCAGCGTATCGTGTTTACCGACTCCCAGTTCGCGGCGCTTGGCCTTGCGCCGCGCTTCGGCCTCTTCCTCGGAAGGGCGCTTGCGGTCGGGGGGGATGCCGGGCGGCAGCAGCCGGAAACGCTCTTCCGGCGTATGGTAGATCGCGATGTATTCATCCTTCTGCCGTTTGGTGAGGCACATTATCACGGTCCGGGCCTCGGGGGCGAAGACGCCGCGCTCCTCGGCGATGAAGGTGCGGTAGCGCGGCAGCAGACGGCAGCCGAGCTTGCCGACGCTGTTCACGGCGGTGTTGTGGAACGGGTTGTCGGCGGCGAAGTAGACGTCGGCGCCGGGGATGCGGTTGAAGGCGACGAAGACGTCGTGCGGGAATTTTTCGAGTTCGGCATGCAGCAGTTTGATGAAGCTTTCGGCGCGGGCGTGGTTGCTCCAGCCCCGGGCGTCGAGCTTGCGGACCGTCAGTCCGGCCGGGGGCGGCGCGTCGTCGTCCCAGATGTGGCAGAATACCGTGACGCGGTCGCCGCGGCGCAGCAGTTCCTCGGCGATGCGCATCATGTCGCGCTGCAGACCGCCGTGCGGGAAGTATTTGAATATGCCGAACACGATGTTCATAAGTCATCCGTATTTTTGATTGGACCGGTCATGATATCAGAATGCGAGCACCATCGCCGTTATGATGACGGTCACGACGATCGCCGTCGCCGCCAGCACCAGGATCGGCAAAAGATCGCTGCGGGTTTTCCAGCGGCTGCCGCAGTCGAGACAGTTTTCGTAATACGGGTTCACTCCGACGATCCACAGGTACGTCCGCAGCAGCAGTTCCAGCACCTTTCCCCGGAAGCCGGATAGGTGCAGCGCCGCGATGTACCACTCGGCGGATTCCTCGACGTTCTCCGAGCCGCAGTTCGGACAGCGCGTCCGGGATAACTTTTTCCGCCGCGTCCGGGATGCGCCGGACGCGCAATACGGGCAATTCGGACTGGACGGATCGACTTCGTGTCCGCATTTGGTGCATTTCATGGCGACTGTTTTCGAGATCCTTTCCGGAGTGCGTAAAAACGCCTTTCCCGCATCGTTCGACTTGCATAATGAAACTATATCACTAACGGAGCGATTTTTCAACTGTTGAAAAGCTTCAGGAAGCGTATTATATTACTTCCGTGTGTATGTAAGCAAACGGGAGCCTTCATGAGCGAAAGCGCATTTCTGATACTGTTCCTCGCGGTCATCGCGTGCATGGGGATCGTGCCGTTTCTGCTGCGGCGACTGCAGATACCGGCCGTGATCTCGCTGCTGCTGGTGGGGATATTGATCGGCCCCACCGGAGTCGGCGTCGATCTCGTCGGAGTGCTGAGCCGGGCCTTGAGTTTTCTCGGCGATCCCAATGCCGCCGACACGGCGGCGCATACGCAGCGCCATTTCATGAGCTTCATCGATTCCCTCGGCGCGCTGGGGCTGATGCTGCTGATGGCGCTCGCCGGGATGGAGGCGGACTTCAAGCTGATCCGCTCCACCCGCAAGCCGGTGATCGCGTTGAGCGTGCTGACCTTTCTCGTCCCGGCGGCGGCGGGGTATTTCATATACTGGTGTTTCTGCCCGAAGGATCTGCCGGGCAAACTGCTTTACGCGTCGCTTTTCGCTTCGCACTCGGTGGGCATCGTCTTCCCTGTGGTGCGCGAGCTGAAACTCACCCGGACGCGCTTCGGGGCGGCGGTGCTGATCTCGACGGTGCTCACCGACATCGCGAGCATCATCCTGCTGGCGGTGAGCTTGCAGCTGTTCCGCCAGCAGGAGGGCGTGTCGCACATGGTGGGGCGCAACACGCTGTCGATCTTCGACCATGTGGACAGCGCGCTTCTGGGCAACACGTTCCTGCCGGTGTTCCTGCTGATCGTGCTCGTTTACATGGCCGTGTCGCTCTTCTGCGTGAACAAGGCCGGTTCGTGGCTGATGCGGCGTTTTCACCCCGGCGAGGACATGCTGATAATGATCTTCATGCTGCTGATCCTCGTCGTCGCGCTCGTCGGCGAGGTCTTCGGGATCAATCTGGTGGTGGGGGCGTTCATCGCGGGGCTGGGGCTGGCGAAGGTCGTTTCCGACAAGAGCCGCAGGGTGCTTTTCAAGCGCTTCGAGAGCATCGGCTACGGCTTCGTGATCCCGTTTCTGTTCGTTTCGATCGGCATGAAGACCAACTTCCGGGTGTTTTACACCTCGGACAGTCAAAGCTGGAAGATCGTGCTCTTCACGGTGCTGGGGCTGGTGTCGAGCAAGATGCTTTCGGGATGGTTGGCGATGAAGATCTCCGGCTTCTCGAACGGGCACGGTCTCGTCGCGGGACTGATGACGGTGCCGCAGCTGTCGGCGACGCTGGCGGCGGCGGCGATCGGCAAGTCGCAGGGCGTGCTTAACGAGACTTTCTTCAACGCGATCGTCATCCTTTCCGTGGTGACGACCTTGCCGATACCGACGCTGGTGCGCTTCGCCATAAGCCGTTTGAATCTCGCTTTTCACGAGGCGCCGTACAAGATACCCGAAGTGGTCAAGGACGAGGAGCTGTTGTAGCTTATGGATGAAAGAAGCGAAATACTGCTGGGCTTCGACGTGGGCGGCACCAAGTGCGCCGCCGTGTTGGGCAGGCGCACCGGAGACGAACTGGAGATCGCGGATAAGGAAGTCTTTGCGACTGCCGAATTTCCGGAGCCTGCGCGGTGCATCGGGCGCTATGTCGAAGCGATGCGCGAAGTCCTGAAGCGGAACGGCGTCGAAAGATATTCCGGCGTCGGCATCAGCTGCGGCGGACCGCTCGACGCGGAGCGCGGCGTGGTGCTCTCGCCCCCCAATCTCCCCGGTTGGGACGAGGTGCCCGTCGCGGAGATGCTGTCGCGCGAATTCGGCTGTCCGGCGCGGCTCTGCAACGACGCCGACGCCTGCGCGGTGGCGGAGTGGCGCTTCGGGGCGGGGCGGGGCTGCCGGAACATGATATTCCTGACCTTCGGCACCGGGCTCGGCGCGGGGCTCATATTGAACGGAGCGCTCTATCAGGGGGCGAACAACATGGCGGGCGAGTGCGGGCACATCCGCCTTGCCGCCGACGGTCCGGAAGGATACGGCAAAAAGGGCTCCTTCGAGGGCTTCTGCTCGGGGGGCGGCCTGCGCCAGTTGGCGGAACTTGCGTTCCCCGGGCGGAACATGGATGCGAAAGCGCTCGCCCAGGCCGCCGGCGCGGGCGACGAAACGGCGCTCCAAGTCTGGAAAAATTGCGGCGCGCGTCTGGGGGAGGGGCTGTCCATACTGATCGATCTGTTGAATCCCGAACGGATCGTATTGGGAAGCATCTTCGCCCGGTCGGGGCATCTCCTGATCCCCGCGATGCGCGAAACGCTGGAACGCGAGGCGCTGCCGCGCAGTCTGAGCGTCTGCCGGATCGTTCCCGCGCAACTCGGCGAAGCCATCGGCGATTACGCCTGCCTCTCCGTCGCTCCGTCGGCGGCGGAAAAGAAATAGAAAAATCCTTTCGAAGAACGGAAGATCGCGCTTGATTTGTCGGCGCGGCGGTGTTATTTTCTCCCCCGCTTCATCCATATCGTACGGGAGAAAATCGTCATGACCAGATACAAACTTTCTTTTGCACTGCTCGTCGTCGCCGCGCCGGTCTTTGCGGGGCTTATCGACCACGGGGACCACACCGGTTTCCCCAACGTCAACGTGGACGCCCATCTGGTGAAGATCGCCAAGTTCCACTATCCCGAGCTTCGGGAAAATCTGCCGCAGGGCATGCCGCGCGCCGAGGCGTGGCGTCACGACATCACCGAAGCGGCGAAAGATTTGAACGTCCCCGCCGACCGTCTGGAACCTTTCATCGATTACGTCGTCAACTACCATAAAGTCGCCCCGGTGGCAGCGCCGCACGAAAAGCTGCTCGAATTCGAGCTTTACGCGCAGGGGCGCAACGAGCTTTTCGAGTGGAAGAGCACCGCCCGGATGCCGCCCGCGTGGCGGCGGCTGTTCGCTCTGCCGGTCGAAAGGCGGCGTTACGCCACGATCCCGGTGCTGTACGCGTGGAACAAGTTCCGGGCGTACCGTGTGGACGGAGCGGATCTCGAAGACGCGCTGGGAACGATCGCGGCGGCGCGCAAACTCGGCTGCTTCGACACGCAGGGATGCGAAAGAGCCATACTCGGTCGGGAACCGCAATGGTGCGATCCTGACCGGAAGATCCGGTATTACAATCGGCTCTTCCGCGCCTACGCCGTCAAATGCGTGCCGAACAAGCCGTGGCGACATATCAATGCGTACGACCGCTTTTTGTACGCGGAGTTTCGCGGCGACGCCTTTTACAGCGGTGAAGCGATGCCGAATCTGCGTTACAGTTTGTACTGCGAAAACGAGCGGACGCTCCGCATGCTCTGCCGCAACTCCCCGGCGCTCCGCGATCTGATCGTCGCCGTGGGGCTGACCAATTACCGGATGTACGCCGTGCGCAAGGTCGCGAAGGAATTCGCTTATCAAAGCGAGATCAATTATCCGATCCTGGCGCTGCGCGTTCCGTATCTCGAGGCGGAAAAACTCCTGGCGGACAAGCCGGAGCACGCCGCGCTGCTGGAGCAATTGCGGCTGAAGCGGCTTTCCGGAATGGCGAAGGTCCGGGCGATCGACGCCTACGTCGCCCGATACCCCGACTACACATGGAAGGATATGGCGACGACTTCCGTCGCACTCAACACCCACGGGGAACTGCAGGCGCTGGCGGGGCTGGAGCTGTTCCGGCTCGGCCGCCCGCGCGAGGCGCTGGAACGGTGGATGATCTGCGGCACGCCGGAGGACATCGGCATCGTCGCGGAGCAACTTTTCACCATCGACGAGCTCATCGATTTTTGCAACGGATACGACGACAGCCGCATCCGCGACGCGGATCTTCACGTCTACTCTTCCCAGTGCGCCAAATACGACGATCCGATCCAGGCGCCGATTTTCAGCCTGCTTCCCGACGGATCCGTTCACATCCTGCGCAACATACTGGCGCGCCGTCTGATGCGGGCGGGGCGATTCGAGGAGGCGCAAAAGTATTTCACCGGCTGGCGCAACCGTTCCGACATGGCGGCGTTCATGCGCTTCCGGGCGGTGCTGAACGATCCCGCCGCCTCGCGCGCCGACAAACTGGCGGCTTCGCTGTCGACGGCGATGCTGATCCGCTTTCGCGGCGACGCGCTCTTCGGCACCTTTCTCGAGCCGGACAACGTGATCTGTCACGGTCGATTTGCCTGTGAATGGGGGACGCGCGTCACCCATATGAAACTCGACAAACCGGCGCTGCCGCGCTTCCACTACCGCTGGATCGCGGCGGAGTACTACCGGCAGTCGGCGGAGTACACCGACGACCCGAAACTCAAGGGGTTCTGCTTCTGGATGGCGGGGACGCTGCTCAAGAACCGCGATCCCAAGCTCGCCGAAAAGGATTTCCGCAAGATGGCCGCGATCCGGCCGGAGCTGGTCCTTGCCGGCGCCAACTGGTTCATGCCGCTCTCCAAATGCCCCCGGGACGTGCGGGAATTGTACCGCCGGTGCTTTTTCGTTGCCGACGCAAATCAGGTCGACACGTTCCTGCTGCCGCTGCCGCCGGTCGAAAAGGCGGAACTACCGCCACACGACGGCTCCGCGGACGCGCTTCTCTCCCTCGGTAAAAAAATCGGCGGGGAATTGGTCGACCTTTGCCCCGCCGAGCCGGCTTTCGCGAAAAAGGCGCGGCAGGCACTTTACGCGTTCCGCCTCGCGGGCGAAATGGGGGCGGCGGAAGGGTACGCCGAGTGCGGCACGGTCTATGTCGCACTGGACCAGCCGCTCTGCGCCGTCGCCTGCTTCCGCAAGGCGCTGACGCTCGACTCGAAGTGCGGACTTGCCCGGTTGTTTTTGGGCGTAATGTACATGAATACCGGTCATTGGGATGCCGGAGCGGCGCTGCTGCGGAGCGTCGCGGACGGCGAGCACGCCGACCGGAAACTGGCGCCCGCGGCGGCGTTCCGGTTGGGTGAAATATATGCGAAGGGCAAATACGGCGTCGACGCGGATTTCGTGACGGCTAAACGCTATCTGGAACGAGCCGCCGCATCCGGTCATCCTTCGGCGCGTCAGGTGCTCGACGAACTCGAAGAGTTGGAAAAAAAGCGCATCCAAAAGCTGATCCGCGACCTCAAGACCGGCGAGTGACAGCCGCAGTTGTTGATGACCGCGTAAAAAAAGCGCCCGGGTTTTCCGGGCGCTTTCGGTATCGGTTGAAGTTTACTTCACGCTCTGGTGCATCGGCGCGAGGTCGAGCTTTTCCATGCGCTCCTTGGTGCCGAGCGCCTCGACGATCAGCACTTCGTCGGGGCCGAAGCAGTGGGTGACGATGCGGCAGCTCGCCTCGTAGCGCATCGGCACCTTGCCCCGGAGCCGCTCGCCGACGAAGACGACGTACTTGTCGCCGTTCGGCGCGGTTTTGATCTCGCTCTTGACTTCGTAACCGCGCAGTTCGCGGAGCGCGCGGGCGATGGTCGACTGCCAGAATTCGAGGTCGGCGCCTTCGATCTGCTCGAAGCGCACGGCGGAGATCACCGTGTCGTGATCGTCGACGGCGAAGTAATGGTCGTTGTAACGCATCCTGACCGGGATGAAGCCCTTGGGCAGCTGGAACTTGAACGGAACTTCCGGGATCTCGCCGACGCCGATGGTGAGGTTGTCGGACCAGAGTCCGAGATCGGCGACCTGCGGCAGGATGAATTTGCGCGCCTTGACCTCGACCACGGTCTGGGTGAAGGCGGAAAAGTAGACGCGGAAGGTCACGAAATCCACGCGGTGCTGGAGATTCTGGCGGCTGGCCTTGAGCTTTTCCAGCTCTCCCGTCACGCGCGAAAGTTCCTTTTCGACTTCGAGGATGTCTTTTATGTTCCCGGTCTTTTCCACGAGCTCGGTCAGGCGCTTGTGGAGTTTTTCCAGATTGGCGATCCGCATGTCGAGGTCGAACGCGGTATCGGTCACGTCCTGCGCGTTGATCTCGCGCGAATCGACCGTGCCGAGCTTTTCCATTTCCTCAAGCGCGGCTTCGGCGTTTTTGACCGGGATCTTGAAGGTGCCGCCGCGGTCGTTGAGCGTTGCGGCGTAGCCGCCGAACTTCTGCGCCACGGCATTGGCGGCGCGCACCGCCTTGGGCACGTCGGGGGTGGAGATGCGGAGCGTCGCCGAGAAGGCGACCTTGCGTCCTTCGACGGCGGAAAAATTGCTCGCGCCCGCTCCGGCGGCGCTTTCGCGCGCCATCGCCATCTTCCTATTCGGAGCGGAGGCGGGGCGCGACCGTCTCGGGGCGGCGCGGTCGACGGCTTCGGCGGGGGCTGTTTCGGCGCACTCCCGGCGGGAATCGGCGGAGGCGCACCCGGCCAGCATCAGCATCGCGGCGGGAACGGTGAGAAAATACTTTCGCATCATGGTGAAAGATCCTTTATGGTTTACGGGTTGAACGTGAAAAACGCATTGTCTATGAAAATATAACGTTATCGGCCAAAAGTCAAATCCGCCGCGGGACAAAAAATCCGATTTTCGCCCCGCCTTTGCCGCGGAGTTGAAAAAATCCGTCCGCATGGTACATTAAAGGCCGTCACACGAGTACAATTTTTACGGAAGCGCAGCAGGGGGATACGCAGATGAAGCTGCAGGCCATTCAAGGCGACATCACCGCTCTCGCCGTCGACGCGATCGTCAACGCGGCGAACTGTTCATTGCTCGGCGGCGGCGGCGTGGACGGCGCGATCCACCGCGCCGCGGGACCGGAGCTTCTGGAGGCGTGCCGCAAGTTCGGCGGCTGCCGCACCGGCGAGGCGCGGATCACCCCCGGCTTCAGGCTCCCCGCGAAGTTCGTCATCCACACGCCGGGCCCGGTCTGGCACGGCGGGACGCGCGGCGAGGCGGAACTTCTGGCGTCGTGCTACCGCAACTCGCTCGAACTCGCGGCGGAGGCGGGCTGCCGGAGCATCGCATTCCCCTGCATCTCCACCGGCGTCTACGGTTATCCCGCCGAAGCGGCGGCGCGCGTCGCGCTCGACGCCGTCCGCAGCTGGCGAGGCGAACTGCCGGAAAAAACGCTGTTCGTCTGCTTCTCCGCATCCGCTTTGCATGTCTACCTCGAACTCCTCGGCGGGGAGGGGGTGCGGTGATGGGCGCCTGTACGCTCTGTCCGCGGCGTTGCGGGGCGGTTCGCCCGGAACACCTGACGGAAAACATCCCCGGCGTCTGCCGTTCGCCGCTAGCCCCCGTCGTCGCCCGCGCGGGACTGCATCATTGGGAGGAGCCGGTCGTGAGCGGCACGCGCGGTTCCGGCGCGGTGTTTTTCTCGGGGTGCAATCTGCACTGCGTCTTCTGCCAGAACTACTCGATCAGCACCGGGCTCAAGGGGCGCGAGATCACCGTGGCGCGGTTGAAGGAGATCTACCGCGAGCTGGTCGCTCAGGGGGCGCACAACATCAACCTCGTCACGCCGGCCCATTACGCCGAAGCGGTGCTCGCGAGTCTGGACGAACTTCCGCCGGTGCCGGTGGTGTGGAACTCCAACGGCTACGATTCGGTGGAAACGCTGCGCCGCTTCGAGGGCAAAGTGCAAGTTTTTCTGCCCGATCTCAAGTACGCCGACAACGCGCTGGCGAAGCGTTACAGCGGGGCAGGGGACTACTTCGAAGTTGCGACTGCCGCCATCGATGAGATGTTCCGTCAGACCGGGCGCTTCGAACTCGGCGACGACGGGCTGCTCCGGCGCGGGGTGGTGATCCGCCACCTGATCCTGCCGGGGTGCGTCGAAAACTCGCTGAAGGTGATAAAGTACGTCGCGGAGCATTTCCGCCCCGGCGACGTGATGTTCAGTCTGATGCGGCAGTATCTCCCCTGCGGAGCCGTCTCGGCGGAACGCTTTCCCGAGCTGAACCGCCGCGTGACGGACGAAGAGTACGAAGAAATCGAAGCGGCGCTCTTCGACTCCGGCATCGAGGACGGTTTCGTTCAGGAGGCGGACTCGGCGAAGGACGAGTTCATCCCCGCCTTCGACTTCACCGGCGTGTGAACGCTATTTCCCGTCGCAGAAGTAGCCCTGCAGCAGCGTTTCGGTACGCCGGTACGCCTCGGCCCAGAACTCCCGCGCTTCGGGCGTCTTCGCCGTCGTGTATTCCACGACCGCGATGTGGCGGACGCACTTGCCGACGTGACGGAAGCGGGCGATCATATTGTCCTGCGTGCCGCCGACGGTGCGGATGGCGCGTCCGAGCTGCTTGGCTTTCTCCTCCTTCTCGTCCGCGTCGATCTTGGAAACGGCGAGCTTCAGCACCTCCTGACCCATCGCCTCGACTTCGGGCGGTGTCTTGATCCGTTCGCGGTTCAAATTGTACTGCCGGTCGATCTCGTTCACGGCGGCGTCGAGCTTGTCGGCGTCCGGGGCGAGCTCGGGGTGGAGCTTGCGCATGTCGGCGGAGAACTTGAGCATCTCCTCCCGCCACTCCCGGCCGCTTTCGATGCGCCCGCGGATGTTCTCGACGAAGCACTGCATGGATTTCAGCATCGCGGCGATCTCGCCGACCTTTTGCTCCGCCTCGTCGCGGTAGAAGATCTTCTCGAAGAGCTGAGTCACGTTGCAGGTGGTAGCCTTCATGCCGTAACCGGTGTTGGTGCTGCCGTAGAGCCCCTGATTCGAGACCCACGGCGGCAGGTATCTCTGCGGCACCGCGACGGGATCGGACCACGGCTTCCACGCATAGATGAAGACCGGAATCTTCGCGTCGTAGACGATCTTGTTCTTGAAGTTCTGGTGCAGCAGTTTGAGTTTGCCGTCCACGAACTCCGCCGGGTAGCGGTAGGTCCCCTCGAAACCGCCGTGCCAAGTGTTGCGCGTCTTGCGGTCGACCATCACCGCGCGCACGGGCAGATTGCGCGGCCGCTGTTTGGGATTGTCGGTCACGGTTATGATGTTCCAGACGCTCCACGCGCCGTTACCGGCGGGGACGAAGTCTTCGGCGAGCGGCAACGCGACCTGCCACTGCAGCTTGTAGGGAGGTTCCCAATCGTCGACGGTCTTGAACTCGCCCGGTTTGGCGGGGAGCGCGGTCTTGTGCCACGCGCCCTTGCCGGTGTTGAGGAAGAAGACGTAGTGCTCGTTGTTTTTGAGCGAGAGCGTCAGCGTCTTGAAGTCGGCGGAGAGCACCGCGGGGCTTTTTGCCTTGACCGGAATGCACGCGAGCGTAGAATTTTCGCCTTCCTGCAAGGCGAGATACAGCGGTGCGAACGGAGGCAGATTGCGGGCTTCACTGCCGGGGAGCAGCACCTCGTCTTCGGCGAATTTGTCCGGAATGACCACCGCGGCGGCGTCCCACGTCACGACGATGGGCGATGCGTTGATGGCGTGCGAAACGGAGAAGCGCGCGTCGCGGCCCTCCACCTTGAAGGCTATCGAACCGTCTGGTCCGCGCAGGGACAGCATGTGGAACTTCCGCGCCGGATTGACGAGCGTCGAAGTTTTCAGCGTTTCGGACTTGAGGTTGACGCGGATGGTCGCCGCGAGAGTTTTCAGTCCGGGCGCGGTGACTTTCACGATGCCGTCAGTGTATTCGAGGGTGATCTTGCCGTTGGATACGGCGGTCGCTCCGTCGGTCAAAGTTACCGCATCCTGAACCTGTTTCTTGTCGGCCTTTCCGGCGGGTGGCGGGCATTGATCCGCCGCGGCGGTCACGGCGAAGGCGCACAGCAGTACGAATGAGAAAAGTTTGGTTTTCATGATATCACTTCTCCTTTGCGGTGAGTTGTTCGATCATGTACCGGGCGAGTTTTTCGTAGCCTGCGGCGAGCGGGTGGCTCGCGTCGGCGTACTCGTTGCTCTCCAGCTCCGGCAGGTCGATGACGCGGACGCCGGATCTTTCCAGATCCGCCTTGACCTCGGTGCGGAGCTTATGATAGCGCTCCAAACTTCCCGGCGTCTGCATGTGCGGGTTGACCGTGCCGAGCACCACCGTGACCTGATTGCCGCGCCTCCGGAGCCCGGCAATCACGCGCCGGAAGGCAGCGTACTGGCGGGATTCGGAAGCTTTCACCCACGGCCAGTCCTGCTTCTTGATGCCGTTCTGTTCCCATGTCACCGTGCTGTTGGCAAGCGCCCGGCGCTCCGCCGGATCGTAGTGCGATAAGCCGCCGTTGGCGAGGACTTTCTTCACATCCCCGTTGGCGCAGTACGCCGCCCGGATGTGCCGCAGCCACGCGCAAAAGAGTACGTTTTGTTCCAAAAACGCCGAGACCCGGTCGCCGAATCCCGCGCGGTAGCTCTTGAAAGACGGATCGAACTGCGGCAGCAATCGCGGGTGGTTTATGGAAAACTCATCCGTACCGCTCAAGTCGTAGAGCGGGGCGTTCATCCACAGCGGATTCCAGTAGAGGAACACCCGATACCCCCGTATGCTGTCGCCGTGGTCGCGCAAAAGTCTTTCCATGGCGACGGGGTGCAGACCGTCGACGGCGAGGTTGACGATCTCGTCCTTGCCGAGCTTGCGGTTGATGAGCGCGGGAAGCGTGTTTTCGTTGTCGACGTACTTGCCCCACACGACCGAGTCGCCGATGAAGAAGATCGACGGAGCGGATTCGGCGGAGGTCTCGGTCTTCAGGTAAAGTGCGCGGACGACGAGACGGTAGCCGTAATAGTCGTCGCGCAGTTCCTCCGCCAGCCGGAAACCGCGCGGTATTTCCTCCACGCCGCGGATCTTCTGCCAGGAGTAGGGCAGTAAGAGCGTCAGCACCAACACGACCGCGATGGTGACGACGAGTTCCCACGGCTTGAGGACGAGCCCGTTGGAGTTGTCGGGGATGTTTTTGAGTCTTTTCATCGCATCCCTCCTTTCAGAACTGCTGGTAGATGAACTGCGTGTTCGCGCCGGAACCCAAGAGCAGGATCGCCAGCAGTACGAGCGCGACCGCGATCATCCGCGCCGGGCGCGACTCCAGCACCGGCCGGAAGCGCGACGCCCAGACGAGCTGATATATCCAGATGACGCCGAGGATCAGGAACGGGATCGTCGGCACGGGCGACAGCCCTTTCTGCCATTTCACGATCCCGCGCAGCATCGTCAACGCGACATCGAGGTTCGCGGAGCGGAAGAATACCCATGTGAACGCCATGAAAATGAAGACCGCTATTTGCTTCAGCAGTTTCGGTATCTTCTGATACCAGTTGCTCTTGTCGAAGGTCGAGGATACGACGCTCCCGACGCCGTTCGCGCCGCCCCAGATGACGAAGGTCCACGCCGCGCCGTGCCACAGCCCCGAGACCAGCATGGTGACGAGCACGTTCCACCAGACGCGGATCTTCACCCGGCGGCTCCCGCCGAGGGGGATGTAGACGTAGTCGCGGAACCAGCTCGACAAGCTGATGTGCCAACGTCTCCAGAAGTCGCGCACATCGACCGCCACATACGGGTTGTCGAAGTTCAAGATAGTGCGGAAGCCGAGCGCCCGCGCCACGCCGCGCGCCATGTCGCTGTACCCCGAAAAGTCGAAGTAGATCTGCCACGAGAAGGCGACCGCCGCGCAGAGGAGAGCCAGCCCGCCGTACTTGCCGGGAGCGGTGAAGACCGGATCGGCATACGCCGCAAGCAAATCCGCCATGACCACCTTCTTGAACAAGCCGGAAACGAAGATCGAGATCCCCGCCGAGAGGTCGCTCCATTTGAGCGGCATCGCGTGCCGGAGTTGCGGCAAAAGCGTCTGCGCGCGCTCGATGGGCCCCGCGACGATCTGCGGGAAGAACGCCACATACGCGGCGTAGTTGATGAAGTTCTTCTCCGCCCGGAGCTTGCCCGAACCGACGTCGCAGGTGTAGCTCAAGGACTTGAAGGTGAAGAACGACAATCCCACCGGCAAGAGCCAGCTGAACTCCGGCACTTCGAGCGTCACCCCGCACTTGCCGAAGAGCCGGACCACGTTTTCGGTGATGAAGTGGAGATACTTGAACGAGCAGAGGATGCCCAAGTTGATGATGCAGCTTTCCGCCACCAGCCATTTGCGCCCCTTTTCGCCGCAGTGCTCCATGCCGCGCGCGATCAGGTAATCGCTGACCGTCACGACCGCGAGGAAGAGCGGGAAGCGCCAGTCCCACCACGCGTAGAAGACGTACGAGCCGACGAGGATCAGCGCCGTCCGGAGCTTCGTACGGCGGAGTATCACGTAGAGTACGAGAAGCGGCAGGAAGAAGAAGAGAAACTCCCAGCTCTGGAAGAGGGGTTTGCCGTCGTCGCCCGCGGGCTCCGGCGCGGGCGGTACGAAGACCTCCGGGGGCGCGGGCGCGACCGGAGCCGGGGGCGGCGTCACCGCCGCTTCTTTGGTTTCCTTGACGCGCCTGACGCACCGAAAGCCGTAGTTGTCGTACCCCTGACAGATGTCGGCGGTCGCGGGATCGTCCTTGTCGCGGCGGCTGGCGGAGATCTTCTTCGGGCGGTCTTTCCACGAACCGCCGCGGAGCACCTTCTTTTCGCCCTTTTCCGGTCCGCGCGGATCGTTCCCGCCCGCCAATTCGGGGGCGTACCAGTCGTTGCACCACTCCGCCACGTTGCCGTACATGTCGCAGATGCCCCACGCGTTGGGCTTCAAAGTGCCGACGGGGTGTGTCTTTTCCTGCGAGTTGCTGCGCATCCACGCGTACTGCTTCAAGTCGCCTTTGGGGAGCGCGTCCGTGTTCCCCGCGCGGCAGGCGTACTCCCACTCCGCCTCGGTGGGCAGACGGTAGCCGTCGGCCGAAAAGTCGCACTCCCAGGTCTCCTCGTTGTAGCAGGGCTTCAGCCCCTCCTTTTTGGAACGGGCGTTGCAGAAGCGCGCCGCGTCGTGCCACCTCAGGCACTCGACGGGACGCGTGTCGCCCTTGAACTTGGCGGGGTTGGTCCCCGTCAGCGCGGCATATTCGGCCTGCGTGACTTCGCAGCGGTCGATCAGAAAGGGGCTTACGGTCACGGTGCGCGGCTTTTCGTCCGCACCGCCGTTGGCGCTGCCCATCGTGAACGATCCGCCCGGGATCGGCACCATCTCGGCGGCGCTGACGGCGAAGGTTGAAAACAGCGTGAGGATTAGCGTAAGACGCTTGAACATTTTTCAGTCCTTTTTGGGTGATCTGCCGAAGAAGTTCCACCAATGCTTTTTGCGCGGCTTGGCGGTGTCCCGGACGAAGACGAAGTACAGCGCCGGGATCAGATACAGCGTCAGCAGCGACGCGGTGACGAGTCCGCCGACGACGCCGATGCCGCAGCTGGCGCGCAGTTCCGATCCCAGCCCCTGACCGAAGGCCATCGGCAGCATGCCCGCCACCGACGCGATGCTGGTCATGACGATCGGGCGGAACTTGCTCTGCGCGGCGCGGACCATCGCCAGATGCGTCGTCGTGCCGGAGTGTATCAGCTTCGAACACTCGTCCATGATCAGGATCGCGTTGTTGACGACGATGCCGATCATCATCACGCCGCCCAGAAGTCCCATCATCGACATCGGCATGTCGGCGATGGCCAGCGTGACGTACATGCCGAGGAACCCGAGCGGCACCGTCAGCATGATGAGGAAAGGTTTGGTCCACGATTCCATGATCGCGGCGATGAGCAGATAGGTCAGGACCGCCGCGAGGATCATCACCTGCACGAATTCCTTCGCGGTCTCGTTCATGTATTCGACGCTGCCGCTCATCTTGACGTTGTACCCGGGGGGCAGGGCGTCCCGCGCCATGCTGCCGATGCGCGAGGATACGTTGCCGAGCGCCTGTCCCGGCGCGGTGTTGGCGAAGAGCCACATGGTGCGCACCTTGTCGTAGCGGTTGATGACGACCGGGCGGGTGTCCTCGGAGATCTTCGACAGGACCTCGGCGCTGATCGGATTGCCGCCCTTGACCGCGGGAGCGTTCTGGATCAGCTGGGTTTCGCCGTACTCCTTGCGGTTCTTGACGCGGATGTCGAAGGTGCGCGCGCCCTGCCGGTAGTCGCCGACCTCGATGCCGTCGAGGGAACCCAGCATGTACTGGTAAAGTTCGTTGGCGGACATGCCCATATTCTGGAGCACGGTGCGGTTGGGCGAGATGTTGATGTTGGGCTTGCGTTCGCGGCGGCTGGAGTCGATGTCCTTGGTGATGTTCAACGGTGGCAGTTTTTCCATGACCTTCATTTCCGCCTCTTCGAGCACGGAGAGCTCGGGGCCGCTGATCACGCAGCGGATCTCGGCGCCGCTGCCGCCGTAGGTGGCGGGTATCGAGAGGGTGATGCGGCAGTTGTCGAGGTAGCTCAATTCCTTGCGCAATATGTCCTGAAGCTCGTAGATCGACTCTTTGCGTTCCCACTTGCCGGTGGTCTTGACGGTGATCTGGCCGAGGTAGACCGCCGAACTCACGAGGCCGCGTCCGCCGTCCATGCTGCCGACGAAGACCGCCATGCGGTCGATGAAGCCGTTGGGATTTTCGCTGGTCTTGTACTTTTTGAGGTGATCCGCCGCTTCGAGGATCAGCTTGTTGGTGGTTTCGAGGTTGTAGTTGGTCGGGAACTCGAATTTCACGCGGATGTCGCCCTGATCGCAGTAGGGCAGGAATCCCAGACCGACGCGCGGCACCGCCTGCCACGCCGCCGCTCCCGCGAGCACGGCGATGACGAGGATCAGTATCAGCGGATGACGCGCCGTCCATTCGATGCTTCCGTTGAATCTGCGGCAGAGCCAGTCGTAACCCAGATCCCACGGCATGAAGAACCAGCGGCCGAGGCGGCTGAAGAAGCCGCGTTTTTCCTCTGCCGCGCCGCCGTCGTTTTTGCGGCGCCGTTTCAGGAAGATGCAGGAAAGTATCGGCGTCAGCGTGAAGCTGATGAAGAGCGACGCGAGCGTCGCGCCGACCATCACCCCGGCGAAAGGCACCATCATGCTGCCGATGCGCGTCTGCATCATCATCACGGGGACGAAGACCACGACATTGGTGAGCGCGCTGGCCGAGACGGCGGCGATGACTTCGTCGGTGCCGCGCTCGGCGGCGTTGCGGACGGTGTCGCGGCGGTCGAGGTGGCGGAAGATGTTTTCGATGACGACGATCGAGTTGGTGACGAGCACGCCGACCGAACACCCGAGGGCGAGCAGCGTCATGATGTTGAACGAGTAGCCGAGGTAAGCCATCATCGAGAAGGTTATGATCACCGAGATCGGCATGGTGACCATGACGATGAAGGTCGACTTGGCGTCGTGCAGGAACATGAACAAAATCGCGGCCGTGAGCACGATGCCGAAGAGGATGCTCGTCCATGCGTCGTCGACCGAAGCCTGGATGAACGCGCCGGTGTCGTGGAACCACACGAGTTCCATGCCGGACGGCAGTTCGCCGTTGCGGTTTATCTCATCGAAGCGTCTGCGGAGCCCGCGGATGACCTCGATGGCGTTGGCCTCGCCCTTTTTGACGATGAAGAAGCGCGCCGCCGGGCGACCGTCCAGATAGGCGCGGCTGCGGACCTCGCGGCTCATGAGCTTCACGTCCGCGATGTCGCGCAGATATACGCGCTTGCCCTTGAACTTGCCGATCTCCAGCGCCTTCATTTCCTCGAAATCCTTGAAGTCGCCGTCGAAGGTGATGTTCTTTTCGTTTTTGCCGTACTGGATGCGGCCGAGCGGCTTGCGGACGTTGTTCTCCTTGAGTTTGGATACCACGTCGTTGATGGAGATGTTCATCGCCACCAGTTTTTCGCGGTTGAGCAGGACGTGTATCTGCATTTCGTTGGCGCCGGACACGCGCACTTCGCCGACGCCGGGCACCGAGGCGAAGCGGTCGGCGATCACGTCCTTGGCGAAGTCGTAGAGGTCGTCCACCGAACGGTCGCCGACGACGCCGATGGTGGCCACGGTGACGGCGTTGGAGTCGATCTTGCGGATGGTCGGTTCCTTGGCGCTGTCGGGGAAGTTGTCGCGGATGCGGTTCAGCGCCTCGCGGATGTCGGTGGCGGCCACGTCGACGTCGATGCCCATGTTGAAGTCCAGCTGGACGCGCGCCTCGTCCTCGATGGACATGCTGGTGATGTGGTTGATGCCGTCGATGGAGGATACGGCGTCTTCGATGCGCTTGGCGATCTCGACTTCGATCTCCTCGGGGCTGGCGCCTTCGTAGACGCAGCGGACGAGGACGGTGGGTATCTCCATCTGGGGCAGCAGGTCGATGCTGATGCGGGGATAGAGGCTGACGCCGATGATCACCAGAACGATGATGAACGCCGTCATGGCGATGGGGCGTCTTACCGACCACTTGCTGAGAAACATGATTGATCTTCCCCGCTACTTGTTCGGATTTATCACCTTGAGGCGGACGCCGTTGTTGACGAAGGTCTGCCCGGTGACCACGAAGTTCGCTCCGGTGAGTCCGGCGCTGTTTTCGACCTCGCAGAATTTGCCGTCGACGATGCCGCGTTTGATATCCACGCTTTTGGCGATGCCCTTGGCGTCCACGGTGTAGGCGATGTAGCGGTCGTTGGCGCGGAGCAGTATCGCGTCGGCGGGGAGTCCGTAGCCCTCCTTTTCCTCCAGCACCAGATTGAACGAGCAGAGCGTGCCGCTGACGAGTCCGGTGTCCTTGGGCAGGCGGATCTTGATCTTGAAGGTGCGGCTTTCGGGATCGACGCTGGGCGCCTTGTAGGTGACGGCCGCGCGTCCGCCGCGGCCGAAGATCGCGGAGGTGGTCCCGGGTTTGATGAAGTCGTAGTGGACGGCGCTGATGAAACATTCGACTTCGAGGGAATCCTGATTTTCGAGGTTGAGGATGTTCTGGCCGACGGAAACGTACTCGTTTTCCTCGACGTACTTGTCGGTGACGGTGCAGTCGAAGGGGGCGACGATGACCGAGTCCTCATAGTTCTTTTTGGCGATGTCGAGATTGCTCTCGGCCTGTTTGAGCTGGGCCTGAGCGTTCACGACCGCGGCGTGGGCGCTTTTGACCTCCATTTCGGCTTTTCTGAAGGTGGTGTCGTAATTTTCGACCTCGGCCTGACTGGTGGCCTTGGACTTCCACAGCCGCCCGTAGCGTTCGCGGTCGAGCCGCGCCTTTTCGAGCGAGATGCGCGCGGACTCCTCGGCGATCTTGGCGCTTTCGTACCCGGCGGTCTTGACTTTGATCTCGTCTTCGCGGACGGTCAGCTGGTTTTTGAGGATCTTGCTGTCGATGCCGAAGAGCACCGCTCCTTTGGGGACGATGTCGCCTTCGTCGACCTTGAGCATTTCGAGCGTGCCGGCGATCTTGGCGGATATGATCGCGTGCTCGACCGGAGTCACGGTGCCCTGCACGGGGATCTGACGGCGGAAGATGCGTTTTTCGAGCTTCCGGATGGTGACGCGAACTTCGCGCGAGCCGCCCCGCTTGTGTTTTTTGTTGGCGCACCCGGCGGTGCACAGCATCAAAGCGGCGACGAGCGCCGCCCCCGTCAGAAGACCGGCATATTTTCCGTTCATGACCGTATACCGAGCGTTGTGGGGTTGGATGCGCGCCGCCGGGGCTCTTCCCGCGTGCGCGCACAAAAAACTAAAAACTCGTGTTGTCCGTTAATATGACACCGCAATATTGAAAAATAAAGTCTCCCGGCGAAAAAAACGCGAAAAAAACGCCGCGCCCGGAAAGACCGGGAGCGGCGGCGAGGGCAACTTTTTGGAATATCTCAGTTGACCTGTTCGACTCCGCCGAGCGCCTGCCGGAGCACGGGGAGTATCTTGAGATACATCAGGTGGAAGCCGAGGTCGGTCGGGTGGGTGTTGTCGACGGTGCAGAACTTTCTCGGGATCCTGTCGAAGAAGCTGAGTCCGTCGACGAAATAGACGTTCTTGTCGCCGGCGGCGACGGCGTTGTCATAGGTGCGCTTGATGATGTCGCGGCGCTGGCGGTAGGGTTCGTGGCTGCCGTCGCGCGGTCCCGAGACGATGATGATCGGCAACTTCGGCTGGGCGGAGCGGACGGTCTTGAAGAAGGCCTCGTGGGTATCTTCGAGCTGCTGGAGGCTCTGGGCGTTGTGGTCGTAGTCCATTACGAACGCCGAAAGTTTCAGTCCGGCGATGGCCTGTGCCACGCACTGCTCGCCGCGGGCGCTGGAGGAAAATCCCAAGTTGATCTGCGGGGCGTCGACGGCGCGGCAGAGGAGCGTCGTGTAGACGTTGCCGGGGTGCGAAGCGCTGCAGCCCTGGGTGATGCTCGATCCGTAGAAGCAGATGGGATCCTTTATCTTGCGGGGGGCGGGCGGTTCGAGTTTGGCGCCTTCCTCGATGCCGATCTCCATTTTGCGCACGCCGCTGTAGAGCGGCATGTAGATGGTGATGTCGCGCAAGTTTCCGCCGTTGTTGAGGTTGAGCGTGAACTTGAGGCGGGCTCTGCCGTCGGGACCGACTCCCTGCTTCGCCTGAGACGGTGAAAGACCGACGACGCGCTGGAACTTCTCGCTTTTGCGGCCCGATTCGGTGAAGAAGACGAATCCGGCGGAGCCGTTGCGCGTCATGTGGTTCATGTCGCTGACATGGTAGAGCTCGGCGCGGAGCACGACGCGGTCGCTTGAGGTGCGGAAGCGCACTTCGCCGCCGGCGGAGTGCCACACGAGACTTTCGGCTTCCCGAAAGAGCATGTCGGGGGTGATGCTCATGGGGAGTCTGCGCAGTTCGCCGTTGGGGCCACGCCACGGGAAACCGTTGAGCTCGAAGGGCGCTTCGAAGGCGTTGTAGAACTTGAGCGGCTTCTTGGGCGCGGCGGCGGCGGTGGCGGCGCACAGCGCGGCGAGCGCGAACGCGGCGGCGGTCTTGAAAAGTTTTGCTGACATTTCGAAAAACTCCTTTCGTTATGGTTCAGGTCGAATTTTGTGGTTGCGATCCGGTGTTTCGTTTGTGCATCGGCGCCGCCCGACCGGTCCGACCAGTCGGACAGGTCAGACAAGTCCGACTTTTCCTCGATTAACGTACCCCCCGCGGCTTTCAAATGCAAGCCCCTTGCTTGCGCCAAATGCGGTGAAAACGTCGAAAACGGGCGTGGGACACCGGCAAAATTTTCCAATATAAAATAACTGATTTTTTTCGAAAATCGACGGTTTTTCGTTTGCTTTTTGTATTTAAATATGTTATAATTAGACAAAAAGGCGAAAATATTGGGTTTTACCCCGGGTCTGCCATGGTGGTAAAGGGGGCTGTGTTTTATAAGATAAAATTTGACAATGAAAAATGCGCCCGCGTGGAGTGCGGACGCCGGATTTTTTGAAAAAGTAAAAAAAGGTCGCAAGAAATAAAAAGGGAGGAATTCTCATGAGTTGGACAGCGAATTACACGGTAAATGCGGGCGAGACTTCGGGAGGGCTGATAGTCGGCTCCAACGGCATTCCGGATGCGGTCGCCAGCAATATGATCGTCTTCGGCGTCGCGAACGACTTCATCGTTTCGCACGGCGGCATCCTGCGGGCGAGTTCGGGCGGCGTGACCAACGGCGCGCAGATCGTCGGCACCACTCAGGCGCAGGAGATCATCGAACATCAGGGCGTCGCCAACGACACCGTCGTCGACAACGCGGCGGGGTACATGTGGCAGCGCGGCAGCTCCTACCGCGCGGTCGTCAAGAAGGGGCACCAGTCGCTGGTCGGCGCCAACGCCCGTTCGTGGGATACCATCGTCGACGGCGGCGATCTGCGGGTCAGCGCCTCCGGGGCCATTGCCTACAATACCGTCATTTCAGGCGGCAGAATGCAGGTTTATGCGGGAACCACGGTCGACGGCGTCACCATCATGGTCGGCAACGGCAAGAACGCCGTGTTGAGGCCGGAGGCTGACGGCGCAACCTATACGGGCGACATCTGCATGGACCTCACGACGGCGGTCACCGTCACCACCACCTCCAACTACTTCATCAGCAGCGTCAGCCGCGTCGCGGCGAGCAGCGGCGTCACCTTCTCGATCAAGGTCAAGGAGTACGACCAGCTGGCTGGCGAATACTGCGTCGGCGGCGGCACGACGAACATCACGGCGACGGTCAAGACCGATACCGGCAAGACTCTCGGCACCATCAGCCGCGGTTCCGGAAATCCCAGTCACACCCATATGCAGTACGGCGCTTTCCGGCTGTACACCGATGTCTATCTCTATTTGAGCGTCGTCACCGGCGCCGCGGTCTTCAACGGTACCACGGTGGTCGCGCAAGGCAAGGTGCTGGAAGACGTCACCGTCGGCAACGGCCAGTTGGCTTACGTCTACGCCGAAGGCAGCGCCCTCCGGATGACCTTGAACGATGCCCCCCTCCGGGTGTGGGGCGAAGTGACCAGCACTACCGTCAACGGTACGGGCGCGGTGGTCGTCTCCTCGGGCGGCGTCGCCAAAAACACCCTAGTCAACGCGAACAGTCAGTACGTCTACGCCGGCGGTTCGGCGCTGGACACGGTGGTGCGCGGCGGCATCCTGCAGCTCCACGATGTGGGGGCCTACGCCAACAACGTGACGGTCTACGGCGGCGACGCCCGTCTGGTGCTGGACGTCAACGGGGCGCAGATGGACGGCAATGTCAATATCGACATCTCGCAGATCGCCGCCGACAACACCAGCGGCAACACGTTCATCAACTCGCTCAGCCGGGTGCTGAACTACACCCCGCACGGAGTGACCTTCACCGTCACCGTGGCGGAAGAGGGCCAGCGGGCTGGCAACTACTTCTACGCCGGCAACCTCAACAACTTCACGGCCACGGTCGTGACCGACACCGGCAAGACGCTCGGCACCATCAACGGCGTCTCCACCACCGGCGGCAGCGGCGCCTGGCTCCACACCAAGTACGGCAGCTACCGCTTCTACAACGACACCTATGTGATGTTGGGCGTGGTCGACGGGCATCCCGTCGAGCTGTGGAACGGCAACACTCTGGAGGCTTCCGGCGACTCGCTCTCCGATCAGAGCGTCACCGTCGGTAAGACGATGTTCGTCTATGAGAACGGCGCGGCGACCGGCAATACCGTCGACGGCGGCGCTCTGCTCATCTCCGAGGGCGGCGTGGCGACCGGCAACACGGTCGTAAGCGGCAGCGCCGTAGCGCTGTCGGGCGGCGTCATGAGCGGGACCATCGCAAACGGCAGTATGGCGTTCATCCGCGTCTACTCGGGCGGCGTCGCCTCCGACAACCGGCTCGTAGTGAGCGGCGCGCGCGAACTCATCTACTCGGGCGGCACCGCCCTCAAAACCAGCCTCACCGTCGCCGGCGCCTATCAGAACGTCGGCGACTACATGGCGGGCGTAGACAACACCGGCACGCTGGCTCTCGATACCGAGATCGCCGCCGGCGCTTTCCAGAACGTTTATTCGGGCGCGGTCGCCAGCCGGACCACGATCACCGGCGCGGGCGCGTCGCAGGTCATTAACGCCGACGCGGCGGCGCGCGACACCGTCGCCAGCACCGGTATCGTCCGCGTGGTTGGCCAAACGACCTCGACCACGTTGCGCGGCGACGCGCAGGAGTTGCTTTCCGCCGCTACCGCCCGCGCTAGCGGGACGGTTATTTCTGGCGGCGCGCAGAAACTGCTGAGCGCGGGCGCCAAGGCGTACGACGTCGTGATCTCCGGCGGTACGCAGTTGCTGAGCGTCGCCGGTACCGAGGCCTATCGCACGGTCGTTTCCGCCAGCATGCTCGACAACACGGCGGGTCGTACCGAGTCCACCACCATCCACGGCGCGGGCCGCGAAATGGTGCGCAACGGCGCCACGGCCTACTATACCGTGCTCGAATCCGACGTCACCACCGGCAACCAGTTCGTGCGTGCGGGCGGCGTGACTTACTACACCACCGTCCGCGCCGGCGCGCAGCAGCTTTACGATGCGACCGCCACGGCGTACGACACCGTCGTGTCGGGCGGCGAGCAGCAGGTTTTCGCCGGAGCGTCGGCGGTGCGCACCGTGCTTTCGAACGGCAAGATCCAGAACGGCGGCGGCCTGGTCGTGAGCGCCGAGCTCTTCGGCGCCGCCGCCAACCGTCTCTACGTCAGCAACGGCGGCTCGGCGAGTTTGACCGTGCTTCACGATAATGCCATCAACGATGTGACGAGCGGCACGGTCATTTCTACCACCTTGTACGACAGTACGCAGGAGCTCTTGCGCTCCGGCGGCGTCGCTTCGGGCGCCATCGTGTCGGGCGGCGCGCAGAAGGTGCTCTCCGCCGGTGCCGTGGCGAGCGACACGATCGTTTACGCGGGCTATCAGCAGGTCGTCGCCGGGGCGTCGGCGTGGAACACCACCATCGTCGCCGGGGTCGGCAACGGTTACGTCAGCCTCGCCGAAGGTGCGGTCACGGGCGGCACTTGGAACTTCGACCTCTCGCAGGGATATCAGGCCGGGCAAATGCTGAACGCCTGGTACATCTCGTCCGGCACCGATCTCGTCATCACCGTCTCGGCGGACGACCAGCCCCTCGGCAAATACCTCCTGTCGAACAACGCCGGCGGATACAACAACGAAACTTTCACCGTCAAGGATACGACAGGTTATGTGTACGGCTCGATCCATGCGGGCGAGACGGTCGATGTCGGCGGCAACGAATACACGCTCAAGATCGACGGCGGCGGTCTGTATTTCGTTACCGGCAGTTTCCCGGTCGAGATCTACACCAGCGGCGTCCTGACCGATTACGGCGTTACCGTGTCCGGCGCGAAGATCGTCGCCGGCATGTCGGCGTTCGTCAACGACGGCGGCACGCTGGCGGACGCGGCGATCATCAAGGCCAACAGCAACAAGGTCATCGTTTCCTCGGGCGGCAAGATCACCGGCGCCGAGGTCTACGGCTTCGGCACCGGCACCGACATCCGCGTTTCCGGCGGCGGCTCGGCGAGCGGCACCTACCTCGCCGATGACAGGGCGTATCTGCGGCTCTACGGCGGTACCGGTTACGATACGACGGTCGTCGGCGGTCAGTTCCTGATGTACGCCGGCGCGTACGCGAGCAACACCACCGTCATCGCCGGCGGCGTGCAGAAACTGCTGCTCAGCGGTACCACGGGAGTCGTCGTGGCTTCCAACACTACCGTTTCCTCCGGCGGTTGGATCCAGGTCGGCGCGACTTTGGAACAGACCAAGGGCAGTTACTTCGCGGGCGGCGACATCACCACCGTGAACGTACTCTCGGGCGGCACCATGTTCGTCGAGGTCGGCGCCACGGCGGCGGACGTCACGCTCCACGCGGGCGCTTCGGCCTACGTCTACTCGGGCGGCCAGATCGCCTTCACGACCATCGAGTCGGATGCGCGTGTCAACGTCCGCTTCTCGCAGGCGACCGGCAACACCGAAGCCCTCGTCACCGGCTGGGGCACCGTCGCCGCGGGCGCGGAGCTCTCGGTCAAGGAAGTCGGCGGAGCGGGCACCTTCAAGATCGCCGACTCCATCGACGCCAACATCACCGCCGTCGACTATGACGAGTTCGACGTCTTCGGCGGCCGTATCGCAAGCGTCGGCAGCCACTTCTCCGACGTCTTCGAGGGCTTGGACTACATCACCACCGCCGACGGCACGCTGACCGCGACCGCGTTGACGGTCGGCACTCAGGCGACCGCGGCGACGCTCGACGACAACAACGCGACCACGCTCGCCGACGGCGCGCTGGCGACCACTTGGACGGCCAACACCGACCTTTCGACCATTCCGGTCGTCGCGGGCGCGAATACCAACGCCGATGCGTGGCTGACTCTCGACGGTACCACGGTCAACGGCGCGCTCTACGGCGCGGACGGCAATTTCGCGAATGACGTCAATCTGCACTTCCGCGACGGTTCGATCAAGAACCTCGCGGCGGGCGCGACGGCGGGCGGCAGCGTCGCCAACGTGAACGTGATGATCGGCGACATCGATCCCGACTGGACGGTCGTCTCGCACGGCACGACCTTCACCGGCGTCGCCTACGCGGGCGGATTCGGCAGCGTCGTCGGCACGGCGGGCACGGTCATAAACGACGGCACCTTCGCGAAGGACTTCTACGCTGGCGCTCTCGCCAACAAGCTCGACGCCGTGACGGGCGTCGGCGAAGTCAACATGACCGTCAACGGCGGCACCTTCTCCGGCAACATCTACGGCGCGTCGGCGGTCAAGACCGTCGCGGGCAAGAACGGTCTCCGTCATTCGGTTGGCGACGTGACCTTGACCATCGCGGGCGGCTCGACCACCAAGGGAACGCAGGCCTGCATTTTCGCGGGCGGCTACGCCACCGGCGATGCCACGGGCACCGTCTACACGGTCGAGAGCGTCACTCTTGACGTCAGCAGCGGCAACTGGGGTACCGCCTGCGGCGGCCGCGGCGTCTTCGGCGGCATCATGGCGTCGGGCGTCACTGCGCAGGTCACCGGCGATGTGAATATCACGATCTCCGGCGATGCGGCGATGGGCAACGTCTACGGCGGCGGCTGGGCGCAGAAGGGCGGCACCAGCATCGTCGGCGACGTGAACATCAGCATCTCCGGCGGTACGATCGCCAACGTATTCGGCGGCGGCAGTCATTCGAGTTCCGGCGGCACGACCACTGCGGGAGCCGTGACCATCACCGTTTCGGGCGGCACGATCAGCGGCGACATCTACGCCAGAGGTCAGCTCATCGGCGACGCGACCGGCACGGCGGAGGTGATCTTCACCGGCGCAGCGGACTTCGCCTGCGGCGTCTACGGCTACAGCTACGTTGCCAGCAGTGATGCGAGCGACGCGACCTTGAGCTTCACCGGTTACACCGGCTCGTTCGCGGGGGCGATCGGCGGCTTCGACAGCATCACGCTCGACGGCATCACCGCGATGACGCTCACTGCCGCCGCGGAGGACGTCAGCAACAGCGCGTGGACCTTCGACGTGGCGGCACGCAGCACGGCGTTTGCCGACACCGCTCTGCTGAACTGGACGGCGGCGGACTTCACCGGCGACACCATCACGCTGAATCTCGCTTCCGGCGACGCCAACGAGTGGAGTCTGGTCGGCGCGGCGACGACGACCGCCTACAACAAGTTCGACGTGCTGGTCGACGGAACATCGATCCTGAGCGAGGCCATCGATCTCGATCAGGCGATCTCGGGCGGCGCCTATGACGGTTGGGGCTTCACCAACGACGAAGGCACGCTGAAGTTCAAGCAGTTGGCATAAGGCACACGGCGCGGGACCGCCGTCGGAGTCGGTACGACAGCTCCGACGGCGGTCTCCGACCGGTTTTTTGAGAGTTTCGAGAGTCTTGGAATAAAACGCAGTGCGGTTTTCGCCAAAATATCCCAAGGTTCCCAAAAATCCCAAAATTAACAAAAACAAACCGGCATGAAATGCCATCAACCATAACGGGGGCTACAATGAAAAAGCATTTCACTCTGATCGAACTTCTGGTCGTCATCGCCATCATCGCGATCCTCGCCGCGATATTGCTGCCGGCACTGCAGTCGGCGCGCGCCCGCGCTCAAGGTTCGAGCTGCGTCAACAACCTCAAGCAGATGGCGACCATGGGGCAGATGTACACCAACGACCACCGCAGCTATTGGCCCGCTCCCAATGCCGGACGAGCCAACTGGAGCGAAACCACTTCCGTCGGCAACTGGGCGCATAAACTGGCGCGCTCCAAATACCTGCCGGCGACCAAGTCGCTCGTCAACAGCTCCAACACCCGCCCCAGTTGGATCAGCTGCCCCGCCGTGCAGATCAAGGCCAGCAGAAACTATGCTCAGGATAAGGAGATCCAGATCTACCCCGCCATGTACAACAACGACTCCAACCGTTGGGCGGACTGGGGGATCCCGATGAACCGCGATTCCTTCCGGTTCGGTTATTACAACGAGTTCAACGGCATCCGCAACGCCGACGATACCAACGTTACGCTGAGCAAGCGCGTCTGGTTCGCCGACGGCATCGAGCTGGATTACGGTGTTTCGCAGCTCATGTTTTGTTCGTCCCTCACCGCTGGGGGCTCCAGCGCCAACGATTATTCCCGGTTCTACACGGCCCACAACGGCCGGGGCAACCTCGTCGACTGGACGGGCGCCGTGCAGAGCATCACCGGCGACATGATAAACGAATACTACCACCCGACCTATCTGAACCGTAACGGCGCCACTACTCACTTTTCCTATGCGCTGCGCTACTACATCGAGCCCGGCATGGAAGGTCAGGGACTGAACGGCCAGATCCCCGTCGGCAACTGATTCGAGCACGCGATATTTTCATCCCGTCGGGCGTTCGCGCCCGGCGGTTTCATCAAATCCAAACGAGATTGTGATTTTACCATGAGTCCCCAAGTTTCCAAGGGCGTGCGGCTGCCCGCCGCATTGCTGAAAAAGAGCTGCGTCGACGTCTTCACCGCCGTCGGCGTCCCGCTCGCCGACGCGGCGGCCATCGCCGAAACGCTGGTGCTGACCGATATGCGCGGAGTCCATTCGCACGGCGTGATCCGTTCCGCGAGGTACGTCGACTGCATCAACGCGGGCGGCATCAAGCCCGCCGCCGAGCTGCAGATACTCAACGACTCGCCGTGCGCCGTGCGCACCAGCGCCGCGGGCGGATTGGGCATCCCCGCCGCCAGCAAGGCGGTCGAGATCGCGATGATGCGCGCCAGACAGCACGGCGTGGCGGTCGTCACCGTAAACCACAGCGACCACTACGGCGCGGCGGGCATCTACGCGATGCGCTGCGCCGACAACGGCCTCGTCGGCATGTCGATGAGCAACACCTGTCCGCTCGTCGCTCCGGCGGGCGGCGCCAAGGCGACCATCGGCAACAACCCCTTCAGCTACGCGGCTCCGGGCGGCAAGTATCGCGCGATTCTCTTCGACATCTGCATGAGCGTCGTCGCGAGCGGCAAGCTCATCATCGCCGCCGCCGAGGGCAAGAAGATCCCCAAGGACTGGATCCTCGACGCCAACGGCAACCCGACCGACGATCCCAACGAGATCTGGCACGACGCGATCATGCTCCCCTTCGCCGCGCACAAGGGCTACGGCTTCGCGGTGATGGTGGAACTTTTGAGCGCGGTGCTCGCGGGCTCCGGCATCACCGAGGACGTCAAGTCCTGGAACACCGTCCCGGGGCGCGACGCCGACACCGGTCACTGCTTCATCGTCCTCGATCCCGCGTTTTTCGGCGGCCTGGACGAGTTCAAAAAGCGCACCGATCTTTTGATCGACCGCCTCGTCGCCACTCCGCCCGTCGCGGGTGTGGACCGCGTCCGCTACCCCGGCGAGATCGAATTCGAGCGCGAAGCCGACGCCGGAAAGAACGGCGTGCCGCTCCCCGACTCCTCCGTCGACGAACTTCGCCGCGCCGCCAAGATGACCGGCGTGAAACTGGATTTTTAAGCCGAAAGGAATTTTCGTTAAAATGATCGATAACAACCTCGACCGCTTTCAATCGAAGATCGCCGAAGGCGGCGTCTGCCTCGGCGCGGTGATAACCCTTTCCGACCTCACGGTGAGCGAACTCGCGGGCGACCTCGGTTTCGACTTCCTGTGGATCGACGCCGAACACGGTCCGCACACCATAGACGGCGTCATGAAACACATCATCGCTTCGCGCGGGACCGGCGCGGCCCCGTTCGTCCGGGTGCGCTGCAACGATCCGTGGCTGATCAAGCCCTACCTCGACCTCGCCCCCGCCGGGGTGATCGTCCCGATGGTCAACACCGCCGAGGAGGCGGAGCGGGCGGTCGCCGCCTGCCGTTATCCCTTGAAGGGCATCCGCGGCTGCGGCGTGCGCCGCGCGGTCCGCTACGGCAAGCACGACTTCTTCGAGTACGTCAAGGATTCCGAGACCAATCCGCTCGTGATCGTCCAGATCGAGCACATCGACGCCGTGAAGAACCTCGACAAGATCTTGAAGGTCCCCGGCATCGGCAGCATCTGCGTCGGCCCCTGCGACCTTTCGGGCAGCATGGGCATACTGAACAAGATGGACGATCCCGAACTCAACAAGGTCATCGACGAGGTCTGCCGCAAGACCAAGAAGGCGGGCGTCATGCTCGGTACGGCGGCGGGCGATTTCCCGCGTTGGAAGGCGCGCGGCGTCGACTGGTTCGCCGGTACGAGCGACTGGGGCGCGATGGCCATGGGGTTCAACGCCTTTCTGAACGACTGTAAAAAATGCAAATAGCGATGATCAGCGCCGGAGCGGAGTCTCTGCCCGAGTACTGTACCGGCTTTCTGCGCGACGCCGGAGTCGATGTCGCATACAGAAAGTGCGGCTCCGATCCGGATGCGCTGATCGAATTCGCTTCCGATGCCGAGGCGCTGTGGATGCAGGGGTACAACCCCGCCGTGAACGCCGACACCCTCGCCGGAATGCCGAAGATAAAGGTCCTGTACCGCAGCGGGAGCGGCGTCGATTCGCTGCCGCTCGACTATGCGAAGGCGCACGGCATAATCGTCTGCGCGACGCCCGAAACGATCTCCGAATCGGTCGCGGAGCACACGGTCGCCTTGCTGCTCGCATTGGCGCGGCACATCGTGCAGTTCGATTCCCAGGTGCGGCGGGGGGAATGGGACTCTTCCGACAAGCAGACCAAATGGCACCTTTCCGGGCGCACGCTCGGCGTGGTGGGCTATGGCCGCATCGGGCGGCGCGTCGCCGAGCTCGTCGCGGGCTTCCGGATGAAGGTGCTGCACTACGATCCTTTCGCCTCCGATTCCACTCCGCTCGACGAACTTTTGAGCGTCAGCGACTTCGTGACGCTGAACTGCCCGCTTACCCCCGATACCGCGAAGCTCATCAACCGCCGCACCCTGAAGCTCATGAAGCCCGGCGCGCTGCTCGTCAACACTTCGCGCGGCGGCGTGATCGACAACGACGCCCTTTACGAGGCGCTTGCGGACGGCGTTCTGGGCGGCGCGGCGCTCGACGTGATCGATCCGGAACCGCCGGGTGCGGATCATCCGCTTCTTTGCTGTGAAAAACTGATAATCACGCCGCACGTCGCGGCTTTTTCGGCGGATTTCGAACGCAACTTCTGGATGGGCGCGGCGAAAAAGGTCGCCGCCATCGCGGATTATTTGAACGGCAAAGCGCCGCGCATCGCCTGAAAACGGCGGTGACTGCGGCTTGAAAACGGTCGGATCTTCGTCTGTTGCAATAAAAACATAAAAGGAGTGGGGGTATGTGTCGTGTTGGATTGAGTTTTTCCGCGTTTCTGGCGGCTTTGTGCGGTTCGGCGGCGGTCGCCGCGGCGCCGTCCCTGAGCGTGACCATGAATCCCAACGACGAGGGCGGAGCCAAGATCTCCGTCGACGGCGCGCAGCTTACCAGAGGCACCCGCTTCACGGTGCACTCCCCGGGGTGGACGGATCGCTACGTCCGCAACATCAGGAACCCGCGGCACGTCAAGGTCAACTTCCGTAAAACGAAAACCGGTGTCCTCGAAAGCGTCACCGAGACCGTGGACAACGTGGCGACGCTCGACGAATATTCGGTCGAATGCAAGGGCAATACGGCCGTTATCACCACCGTCGCGTCGATGCGGAAGAAGAAACCCGCGCAGGTGGAGACCGTCTTCGGTCTGGCGCCGTGGGTGTGCGAAAACGCCCGGTACGAAGTCGTCACCGCCGACGGGAAAAAGCTCACCGGCAGGATCCCCGAGGAGGAGCTCGCCTCCCAGTTCGAAGGCGCGGTGGATACCTCCGACAAGATCAAACTGCTGCCGCCGATCGTGAAGGGCGTGTTCCGCACCGCGCGCGGCATCGTCACCGTCGAGGTGCTCGAAGGGCCGGCGCTGGCGCTCGACGACCGCCGCACTTCGCGCATGATGGCGTGGGGCAAGAGCTTCATCCTCTGGTCCAGCGACGACAAGATGCCGAAGCCCGGCCGCAGCTTCCGTCAGGTGGTCCGGATCACGTACGACGTTCCGGAAAAGTCCGGACTGTCGCTGGTGCCGCTGTCGATTCCCGACGGACTCTGCAAGGCGGTCGAATGTCCCGCTGATCCGGCTCCTGATTTTCCGCTTCTGCCGCGCCCGCAGTCGTGCACTTTTACCGGCAGCGGCTACCAGGTGCAGCCCGGCGACAAGCTGACGATCCCCGGCGGCTCCGCCCGCTTCGCCCGCCACGCCGAAAGGTTCGCCCGCAGATACGGCCTCGAAGTCGTCGCCGGCGACGGTAAGGCCGCGCGCGGCATCCGCGTCGTCTACGGCCCCGACATGGACGACGAGCGCTATACCATCCGCGTCGGCAAAAACGGCGCGACCGTTCGCGCCAAAGGCGAACGCGGCGCGTTTTACGCGCTCTGGACGCTCCGCGGACTGGAACGGAACGGCGTCTTCAGCGGCGCGGAGATCGAAGACGCTCCCGCGTTTCCGAAGCGCGCGATCCACGCCAACGCCGACTCGGATACCCGCCGTTTCACCGGCGAGATGATCGAAAAGGTCTTAGCGCCGCTCAAGATCAACACCATCATCCTCGAGTGTCCCTACATCCGCTGGAAGGCGTTGGAGGGCAAGTACCGCTACAAGGGGATGCCCAAGGAGGATCTGCCGGCGTTCCTCGATCTCGCCGAAGAGTACTACATCAAGGTCTATCCGCTGATCCCGACCTACAGCCACAGCGAGTGGTTCTTCTGGAACGGCAAGGACAACGATCTCCGGGAAAATCCGCGCGACGCCCGTTCCTACGACGCGCTCAACCCCAAGGTCTACGAAAAACTCGCCGTCCTCTTCGACGAGGTGCTTGAGGCGTTCCGCAGCCCCGAGTACTTCCATATCAGCCACGACGAGCTCCACGACAACCCGACGCGGGAAGCGGGCAAGAAGATCGGCGTGAAGACGCTGTTTTACAACGATATCATGTGGCATCACGAATTCTTCAAAAAGCGCGGCGTGAAGCTGATGATGTGGCACGACATGCTGGTCAGCAACGCCGAAAACAAACACCGACCCGTCGCCAACGCCCGCGGCGGCACCGAAGAGCTCCGCAAGACGCTCCCCAAGGACATCACCGTCTGCATGTGGGACTACTACGCCACAAGCGACGGCAAGTATTTTCAGATCGACCGTCTGCAGCAGGACGGATTCCCGGTCTGGTGCGCCGGGTGGTTCTACCCCAACAATCTGGAGAAGCTCACATCCTACGCGCATGAGAAGAAGGTCACCGGCATGATCGAGACCACCTGGCATAACAAGGTCGGTTCCGGCGGTCTGCTCCAGACGCAGTATCCGCAGCTTCGGGCGTACATCCGGGCGGCGGCGTACTTCTGGAATCCCGAGTACCGCAAACTGCCCGACACGGCGAAGACCTACCGCGACCTGATGCGTCCCGAGGGGCGCTCCGCGGTGACGGTGTATCCCGTGAAGGTGAACTGCAACACGCTGCTTGCCGGTGACGGCGACGATTTCGAAAAGCTGCCCGAAAAGCTGAAGACCGCCGACGGCATGGCCTTCCGCATCGCCAAGCGGAACGGACAGACCGGCGCGGTCATGGTCAGCACGCCGGGCAAACCCGACTTCCCCGCCAAGGTCCGCATCCCGATCAAGGGCGCGTGCCGCAAGATGTATATCCTGCATACGACGCTCGCCAAGGCGATCCGCCCGGACGGGATCACGGTCAAGCTGGTCTTCCGCTACCGGGACGGCAGCGTGGAGGCGGTTTGGCCGCGCAACAACATCGACATCGCCTACGGCACCCCGCCGGAGTTCAAGGAGGCGGGCAAGATCGTCACCCGCGTGACCGAAGTGGGCACACCGCGCAACGTATACACCTTCTTCATGAACCACCGCAACGTCTTCGAGTGGCGCAACGCCTCCGGGCGGACGCGCCGCATCTGGTACATGGAGTGGGATAATCCCCATCCGGAGCGCGAACTCGACCACCTGCTCGTCGAGGCGGTCCCCAACGGCAGCGAGTACGCGCTCCTGGCGGTGAGCATCGAAAAATAGCCGCGCGGCTCGGGCGCAGGGTTGCCGCCGGGGGAGGGGGACACTCTCCCTTTTGAGTTTCGACCGCGGTCGGGCGCATCGTGAAAGTGCTCTGCGGAGCGGAAGGGAAAAGCAAGCGCGTGTGAATTTTTAACACGAATGTGACGCCGTCCGGTGGAATAAGCCCCGGAAATGGCTATATTTTATGCACACCCGGATGTGAAGCCCCGTGGCAAGGAGCGCGGACGCATCCGGGAAATGTTTTTATGGCGACGGTAAAATGATAAAACTGCACGTTTTCGACATGGACGGCACGCTGGTCGATCACGACTGCGACGTATTGTGGAAAAAATTTCTGGTGGACAACGGCATCGCTCCGAAAAGCGACCGTGAAAAATCGCTCGAATTCTATGCCGACTACACCGCCGGAACCATGGACGTCGAGGCGTTCATTCGCTTTCAGCACCGGGAGTTCGTCGGGCACACCATGGCCGAGATGCGGGAGCTCTGCGGCCGCTGTTTCGAAACCACTCTCAAAGTCAACTGCCGCCCCAAGGCGGTCGAGTGGATCGGGAAAGTCAAGGCGACCGGCGTCAAGACCGTGCTGCTGAGCGGCACCAACACCGTGATCTCCGACTTCATCCGCGCCTACTTCGGCATCGACATCGTCTGCGGCACGCAGCTGGAACTGGATGCCGACGGGCGCTTCACCGGCGGCGTCGTGGGCGAATACGCGCTCGGCAAGGGCAAGGTGACGGGCATGCTCCGCGTCGCGGAGGATCTGGGCATCCGTCCGGAGGAGGTCGCCGCCTACGGCGACAGCGTCAACGACATCCCGCTGCTCGCGGCGGCGGGCGAAGCTTACGCGATCTCGCCGGCGCCGAAGCTCCGCGCCGAAGCCGAAAGGCGCAACTGGAAGATATTCGATTGGGCAAAACGCGACTGACGGGGGGATTGGTCATGAGCATAAGATTTTATTCCGAAGAGAAACTTTTCGTACTCGACGCGGCGGATTGCACCTACGCTTTCATGGTGCATCCGCGTTACGACCGGCTGGTGCACTTGTACTACGGTCCGACGCTCTCCGGCGCCGAGACGCTCAAGCTCTTCAACTACGACACGACGGCGCGTTCGCAGAGCACGATCCCGGCGGGCGGCAATCCGCAGGACGGTTCGCTGAGCAATTTGCCGCAGGAGTTTTCGAGCTTCGGGTGCGGCGACTTCCGGCAGCCCTCAGCGCGCGTCATGACGGCGGACGGGTTCGATGCCGTGGACGCCAAATACGTTTCGCACCGGATCGTCGCGGGCAAGCCGGGACTGCCGGGGCTGCCCGCCTCGTTCGCCCCCGATGACGAGGTCGAAACGCTGGAAGTCACGCTGAAGGACGAGGTCATCGGCGTCGAGTTCATTCTTTCGTACAGCGTCTTCGCCAAGCTGCCCGTCATCGCGCGGAGCGTCCGCGCCGTGAACCGCGGCGACAAGCCGGTGACGCTCGAAGCGCTCTCTTCGCTGACGCTGGATTGGCGCTTCGGAGCCGCGATGGATCTCATCTACTTCCCCGGCGGCTGGGTGCGCGAACGGCGTTTCACCCGCGAGCACATCCTGACGGGCATCCGCGAACTCGACGGCAACCGGGGGCTTTCCAGCCACCAGATGAATCCGTTCTTCATCGTCTGCGACTCCGACGCCGCCGAAACTCACGGCCGGGCGTGGGGGCAGATGCTCGTTTACAGCGGCAATTTTTCCATCGCCGTGGAGCGCGACCAGTACGACATGGTGCATGCGCAGTTCGGTCTGAATCCGGAGCGCTTCAGCTGGAAGCTCGAACCGGGCGAGGAGTTTCAGGCCCCCGAAGCGCTGACCGCCTTTTCCGACTCCGGTCTGGAGGCGCTGAGCCAAACCTATCACGACTTCATGCGGAGCCACGTGATCCGGCAGTCGTATGTCCGCCGTCACCGCCCGGTGCTCGTCAACAACTGGGAGTCGACCAAATTCGCCTTCGACGAAGCGCGGATAATCGACTTCGCGCGCCGCGCCGCCGAGCTCGGCATGGACATGATGGTGTTGGACGACGGCTGGTTCGGCAAGCGCGACGACTCCGATTCCAGCCTGGGCGACTGGGTGGTCTACAGGAAAAAACTGCCCTCCGGGATCGCCAAACTCGCGGAAAACATCCGGTCGTTCGGCGTGGATTTCGGATTGTGGTTCGAGCCGGAGATGATCTCGCCCGACAGCGATCTTTACCGCGCCCACCCCGACTGGTGTCTGCATATCCCCGGTCGGCCGTCGACGCTGGGCAGGAACCAGCTGGTGCTGGATATGGGGCGGTCCGAGGTGGTGGATCATATCTTCGGGCAGATGGACGCCCTGATCTGCGAGGCGAAGATAAAGTACATCAAATGGGACGCCAACCGTCAGTTCACCGAGGTCGGTTCGGCGGCGCTTCCCGCCGACCGGCAGGGCGAAGCGGCGCACCGCTTCGTGCTCGGCACCTACTCGCTGCTGGCGCGTCTGCTCGAAAAACACCCCGACCTCTTCATCGAGGGATGCTCCGCCGGGGGAGGGCGCTTCGACGCCGGGATGCTGTACTACACGCCGCAGATCTGGACCAGCGACGACACCGACGCCGTCGAGCGGCTTTACATCCAGTACGGGACGAGTTTCGGCTACCCGCCGAGCGCGATGAGCTGTCACGTTTCCGACGTGCCGAACCGTCACGTCGGGCGCGTGACGCCGCTCAAGACTCGCGGCGACGTGGCGATGATGGGGGCGTTCGGGTACGAACTCGACCTCGCCGAGCTCTCCGAACCCGATGTCGCCGAGATCCGGCGGCAGATCGAGATCGCGCGCGAGGATGAAAAACTGATGCTGGAAGGCGACTTCCTGCGTCTGGGTTCGCCGCTGACGGACAACCTTTCCGGGTGGCAGATCGTCGCCAAGGACAAGCGGGCGTTCACCGTCACGGCCGTGCGGATCATGAGCCGCCCCAATCCGAGTCACGAGCGGCTCCGTCTGCGCGGACTGGATGCCGGTGCGCTTTACCGCGATCTGGAGAGCGGGGCGTGTTTCTCGGGCGCGTTCCTGATGAACGTCGGGGTGTATTTCCCGATCGTCAAAGCGGATTTCGCCTCTTTCCGCCGCCGTTTTCTGGCGGAGCGCGGCGGAAACGGATGTTAAATTTTAACAGAGATGTGCGGTACTCCGGTGGAATAATCGGTCCGCACTGTTATATTTTACCATAAATCGAGCTCCCGGGAGGAGGGAGCGGACAACATAGTCTTTGGGAAGTTCGGCAGCATGATACAGGTCATCGAACGCGCGGTCAAGATCATGGAGGAGCTGGCGTTGGACGGGGAAGTCCCGCTGGAGAGCATGGTGCGTCTGCACGGGCTCAACAAGGGCACGCTCTGCAACATCCTGCGCGCGCTGATCGACATGAAGTGGGTGGAAAAGTGCGGCCGCGGCAACTACCGCCTCAGCGACCACTTCCGGGAGCTCTGCAACACCCCGGAATGGGACAAGCACGGCATCGAGCTGATGCAGCAGGCGGCGACCGATCTGTCGCTGGAGCTTCGGGAATCCACCGTCATCAGCACGCTGCGCCGCCGCCGTCTGGTGGTGATGGCTCAGGCGCAGTATCAGCGCGAGCTGATGATAAATCAGGTTATCTTCTACGGCAAACTGTCGCTTTACAGCAGCGTTTCCGGGCGTGTCATCTGCGCCTGTCTGCCTCCCGCCGAGCGCAAGGCGATCTACAAGCAGTGCGCGCCGCTGGACGGGGAACTCCGCGGCGTCAACGACCTTGAGGGCTATGAGGCGGAGCTGGCGAGAGTCCGCGAAGCGGGCATCTCGATCATGACCAACCGGACGCTCGGCATAAAAAGTTTCGCGGTGCCGGTGATCGACTCTTCCGGAGCGGTGTGCGCCAGTTTCGGCTTGACCATGCCGCTGTCGCGCCTGCCCGCCGACAACGGCGAGGGGATCGCCGCCGCGCTGCGCCGCGCGAACCATCTTTTGATGCGAAAACTGGCGTTGGGCGGGTTTTCCGCCGGCAATTTCATCCGATGATTCGAAAAGGGTTCATCTTTGAGCATAGTCTGTTCAAATTTCGGGATATCAAAGTAAAATGAAACGCAACGATCTGGAAAACTTTCTGGCGAAGATCGCCGCCGGAGTGACTCCGTGCGGCCTCGTCGTCACCAGCACCGACAACGCCGTATCCGAGCTCGCCGCCGATTGCGGCTGCGATTTTTTGTGGTACGACATGGAACATTCGCCGCTCGGCATCACCGATGTCGCCCGGCATATTTCGACGCTGCGCGGCAGCGGATGCGCGCCGTTCATCCGGGTGGGCGGGATACTGCCGCACCTGACCAAGCCGGTGTTGGATCTGGCCCCGGCGGGGGTGATCTTTCCGATGATCAACTGCGCCGAGGACGCCCGGGCGGCGGTGGATCTCTGCCGCTATCCCGTTCACGGCGGCAGCCGCGGCGGTTCGCTGCGGAGCAACAACTGCTACGGCAGCGTGCCGCTGGACGAGTTTCTGGAGGCTTCGCGTCACGATCCGTGGGTGATATTGCAGATCGAACACCGCGAGGCGGTGGAGAACATCGACGAAATATTGCGCGTGCCGGGGATCGGCAGCGTCTGCATCGGTCCCTTCGACCTCTCGTTTTCCTACGGCAAGCCGGGCAGGCTCGACGATCCGGAGATCGCGGGGGCGATCGATCGCGTCCGCGAGCGCTGTGCGGCGGCGGGGATCCCGTGCGGAGGATTCTGCATGGGCGAGTTCTGGAAGACGCGGCCGATGTCGTGGCGCGCCGTGACCGAGGACGCGGCGCTGCTGGCGCAGTCGCTGCGGGCGCTGCTTGCCGCCGAAAAGTCGAGACTATAGACAGAACCCAAGGGTGCCGCATCGGCACGGGATGTTGAAATGTTGTGGAAATCGGAAGTTCATTATCAGGATCCGCGCACGAAGGCCTATCTGGGCAGTCCGTCGCTGCTGCGGCTGCCGGACGGGGCGCTGCTGGCGGTGCACGACTTCTTCGGAAGCGCGATAAAAAACCGGAACGGCGAATGCGGTTTGATGGCGGTCTACCGCTCGGAGGACGACGGCGTGTCCTGGCGCCAGATAACTTTCATCGACGGCGCGTTTTGGGGCAACATGTTCATGGACGGCGGCGCCGTTTATCTCATGGGCAGTGCGCAGGAGTACGGCGATCTGGTGATCCGCCGCAGTACCGACGGGGGCTTCACCTGGACGGAGCCCAAGGACGAACACTCGGGGCTGCTGCTCCGCGCCGGAGCCGGCAGGATACCCCCCAATTACGAAAGCAGCGGCAACGTCGCAACTCTGCGCGGCCGCGTGGTGCTGCCCTTTTTCGAGATGCAGGGCGAATGGGGCGGGTGGCTTCCCGAGCGTTACGGGATGTTCCTGATGAGCGCGCCGTCGGGGTGCGATCTCCTCGAAGCGGGGAACTACGTCACGACCAATCAGGTGCGCTTCGATCCCTCGAAGCTCGCCGATCCGGCAATGGCGCACGAACACTCGGGGTGGCTGGAGGGAACTCCGGTCGAGACGCCGGAGGGGAAACTTGCGTGTTTCGCGCGCATCCACCTCGCCGTCCCGAATTACGCGGCGCGCTTCGACGTCTCGGAGGATTTCGGCACCTTGAGCTTCGATTACCGCGACGGTCTGGTCCCGTTCGTCGGCGGTCACTCCAAGTTCGAGATCCGGCGCGACGAACGGACGGGCGTCTACTTCACCTTGACCAATCCGTACACCGGTCCCGTGGAGCACAAGATAATCGTCGCCCGCAACGAACTCGCGCTGGCGGTGTCGAAAGACCTGCGGCACTGGCATAAGGTTGCCACTCTGCTCGCGGACGACTCCGGACTTTCCGGCGCCGAACTGCGTCAGCGGGTGGGGTTCCAGTATGTCGACTGGCGCTTCGACGGCGACGACATCATCTATCTCTGCCGCACCGCGTGTCACGGCGCGGCGAATTTCCACAACTCCAACCGGATAACCTACCACGTGATCGAAGATTTCCGGCGGTATCTGGAGGCTCTGCCGCTATGACGCTGGCCGCATTTTTCCTGATTTTCGCCTCCGCGGGGCTCCACGCCTCGTGGAACCTCATCGCCAAGAAGTCGCGCATGAACCTCGCCTTCTACGCGACGATCGTGCTTGTCGACATGCTGATGGGGGCGTGGATCTGGTTCCGGCTGCCGCTGGCCCTTTCCGAACTCACGCCGAAGTTTTACCTCGTCACCGCCGGTTCGGCGTTGGGCGAGACCTGCTACTGCATCGGGCTCATCATGGCCTACCGCAAAATGGATATGTCGGCGGCGTATCCGATGATGCGTTCCCTGCCGCTCATATTCACGGCGCTCCTGACGATGATCTGCGGTGTCGGCAAGCCGCTGTCCGGTCTGGCGATGGTCGGCATGGCGACGGTTTTCGCCGGGTGCATGGTGATGCCGCTCAACAAGTTTTCCGACTTCCGGCTCTCCAATTATCTGGACCGGAAGATCGCGTTCGTGCTGATGGCGGCGCTGGGCACCACCGTTTACACGATCTGCGACAGCGAGGCGCAGCGCGTGATGGGCGCTTGCGCCCCGAAGCTGTCGGAAACGATGATCACGTGCACGTATTACGAATTCCGTCACGTCGCGGTGTTCCTCTCGGTCGGCACTCTCACGCTGGCGCTTCCCTTCGCCCGCGCCGAGGTCGCCGAACTGCGGCTCCGCGGCTGGGGCGCGGCGGCGCTGGCGGGGGTGTTCGCGGGACTGACCTATTACCTCGTCCTGCTGGCGATGAATCCGAAGTTCGTATCCAACGTCTCGTATGTTCAGGCATTCCGGCAGCTGGGACTGGTGATCGGCATGCTGGAGGGCATATTCATACTCAAGGAACGCTGTACGCTCACCCGGGTGATCGGCATCGTGCTGATCGTCTCCGGGCTGGTGATGACGGTGATAAAGTGATTTTGCAACGTGAAACGGACGAAAGGGGCAAAACCGGATTATGAAAAAGATCATCGGTAGGTTTTGGACGGGGTGCGCCGCTGTGCTGTCGCCGCTGTGCGCCGTCGCGGCGCCCGTGATGTCTGCGCGCATGGATCCCTCCAACGCCCACGGCGTGCAGCTTTTCGCGGACCGGATAAAAATTTCCAAAGCGGGGCGGGTGGCGGTGGTCGCTCCGGAGTGGAAGAGCGTTTACCTGCGCAACAAGCAGTTCTACGGCAGCCAGAAGATCGGGTTCGAAAAGCTGCCCGACGGATTCATCCAGAAGATCGTCGACACCGGAGCTTCGGCGACGCTGGACGAGTATTCGGTGCGGTGTCACGGCAGTTCCGCCGTCATCACCGTCGCGGTCACCATGCGCAAGGATCGTCCGGCGGTGCTGGAACACGTGGCGATGGTGCTCAACAACCGGATATTGGAAAATGCCCGTTACGAGATCACGCTGCCGGATGGAAGCAGGCGGACGGGGGTGATCCCCGAGGCGGAACGCAAGAACAAATCCACCGCGCTGCTGCCCGAATTCAAAAGCGGGACGTTCCGCGGCAACGCGGGGACGCTGACCATCGAGGTGCTTTCCGGTCCGCCGGTCAAAATGGACGACCGCCGATCGATCCAGTACAGCATCTATGCCAAGAGTTTCTTGGTGTGGTCCGCGTCGGTGCCGATGCCGAAGCCGGGCAAGACGCTGCGGCAGGTGATCCGGGTGACCTTCGATGCGCCCGAGCCGGCCGCTTCCGCCGCGACCTCGGTCGTGATACCCAAGTCGCGCGCCGGCAGTCTCGGGATGCGTCCGCGTCCGCTTCCGGCGCTTTTCCCGCCGCTGCCGCGCCCCCGCAATATCCGTTTCACGGGCAAATGCTACAAGGTGAGCAAGGGCGACGCGCTGATGATCTCCAACGCTTCGGAAAGACTGCTCCGTCACGCGCGCAAGTTCGCGGAAAAATGGGGACTCGAACTCGCGAAGGACGGCGAGATCGGGTGCGAGATGCGCGGCGTCTTCGTCACCGTCGGCGACCGGCCGGACGACGAAAGCTACACCATCCGCGTCGACGCGGACGGCGTGACCGTCAGCGCCAAAGGCGAACGCGGCGCGTTCTACGCCTTGCAGACCTTGCGCGGGTGGTGGCAGAACGGCGAGTTCAACGGTGTGGAAATAAACGACGCTCCGGCGTTCCCGATCCGTGCGATCCACGCCAACGCCGATTCGGACGCGCTCGAACATCTGGGAAATCTGACGGAAAAGCTCTTCGCCCCGCTCAAGATCAACACCATCATCCTCGAGTGCCCGTTCGTCAAGTGGGACGCGCTCGAAGGCCAGCACCATGTGCAGGGCATGAGCAAGGAGGATCTCCGTAAGCTCCTCGCCATCGCCGAGGAGAACTATATCCGCGTCTGGCCGCTTCTGCCGACGTACAGCCACAGCGAGTGGTTTTTCTGGAACGGCAAGGATCTGGATATGCTCGACGATCCGAAGGACCGCCGTTCCTACAACTCGCTCCATCCCGGCGTGCGTCCCAAACTGACGCGCCTCTTCGAAGAGATATTGGCGGCGTTCGGGAATCCCGAGTATTTCCACATCAGCCACGACGAACTTCTCGGCGCGCATCCGGTGCGCCCGGAGGGGCGAAAGGTCGGCATCGCCAAGCTTTTTTACGACGACACCATGTGGCACTACGACTTCTTCAAAAAGCGCGGCGTGAAGCTGATGATGTGGCACGACATGCTGGTCAGCAAGCAGGAGACCAATCCCGCCTCGGTCGCCAACGGCCGCAAGGGTACCGAACTGCTCCGCAAGAAACTGCCGCGCGACATCACGATCTGCTGCTGGAACTACCTCGACCGCATGAACGGGACCTATCCCGAGGTGGATCGTTTCCGCGAGGACGGCTTCCCCGTGTTCGGAGCGGGATGGTTCAACCCCGGCAATCTGGAGGCGTTGAGCTCCTATTGCCGGAAAAAGGGCGCACTCGGCATGATCGAGACCACCTGGCACGGCAAGGTCGGTTCGGGCGGACTGCTGCAGACGCAGTATCCCCAGCTCACCGCCTATGTCCGCGCGGCGGCGCTCTTCTGGAATCCGGACGACGGCGTCGTCGCCGATCCGGAACAGAGATATTTTGACCTCATGCGCGGACCGCAGCCGGAGCCGGGCGAACTTTTCGCCGTGCCGGTGAAGTGCAATTTCCTTATCGACGGCACCGGGGACGACTTCGAAAAACTGCCGGAAACCGTGACGACGCCGGACGGAGTCGCTTTCCGCCTGGCGCGCAAAAACGGTCGGATCGCGGCGGCGGGCATCGCCAGCGCGGCGCATCCGGAACTTCCCGCCAAGGTGCGCATCCCGGTCAAAAGCAAGTGCAGGGCGCTGCATTTGCTGCACACCGTGCTCAACAAGACGCTCCGCGAAGACGGCGTGACCGTGAAGCTGGTGTTCCGCTATGCGGACGGGAGTTTCGTTCCCGTCTATCCCCGCAACGCCATCGACATAAGCTACGGCTCCGTGCCGGTGTTCAAGGATGACGGCAAGGTGGTGAAGCGGGTTTTCGAAGTCGCCACTCCGCGCGAGAACTTTTCCTTCTTCCGCAACCGCCGCAACGCGGTCGAGTGGACGAACGGCAGGGGCGAGCCGCGCTGTCTGTGGGCGATGCGCTGGGACAACCCGTTCCCGGAAAAGGCGGTCGATCACCTGCTGATCGAGGCGAAAGACCGCGGCACCGTCTACGGACTTCTGGCTTTGACCATGGAAAAATGACATCCCTAAAATAATTACAGGAGAGCTGGACAAATGAATATCAGCGTGACCACCGATTTTTCCGGGCACACGATGGCTCCGGAGCGCCAGCTGCGGCAGATCGCCGAAGCGGGTTTCACCCATCTGCACTGGTGCCACCACTACAACACCGATTTTATGTATCGGCCGTGCGAGATGGGCGCGATGCGCAAACTCGTCCGCAAGCTGGGGCTCAAGGTGCTGGACATCCACGGCAGCTACGGTCAGGAAAAGCGCTTCTGGTCGCTTCGCGAGTACGAGCGTCAGGCGGGCGCGGAGCTCTTCAAGAACCGCGCCGAGCTGTACTGCGAACTCGAAGCGACCGGTTCTCTGATCATGCACCTGCCGTATCTGCAGGTCGACAGCTCCCCCGAATCGGCGGCGGGGCAGCGCCGCGAGATGGAGCAGGCGATCCGCACTCTGGACGAGGTCGTGCCCTATCTGGACAACCTCGGCGTGCCGCTGGCGCTCGAAAACATGCCCGGCGATACTTGGGAACTCTTGGATATGGCGCTCGAACGCTATCCTCAGACCGGCATCTGCTACGACTGCGGCCACGGCAACGACGACCGCTTCAAGCATAATGAGGAAATGTACCGCCGCCGCGCGCGGCTCTTCGCGATCCACCTCAACGACAACGACGGCAAGAGCGACCTGCACCAGAGCCCGTTCATGGGCACGGTCGACTGGAAGCGCGTGGCGGAGATCGTCGCCGATTCGCCCTACGCTCACCCGCTCAGCTACGAGATCTGCATGAAGGCGACGCCGTTCCAGCACGGTCCGCTCACACCGTATCCGTCGCAGACCGAGGAGAATCAGGCGGCGTTCCTGAATGACGCTTTCGAGCGCTGCACGCGCTTCGGCAATATGTACGAGGAAACCCAAAAGGCAAGAGGGAGATAACATCCAAATGCAGACAAAACCCATGGAAACCGATGTGCTCGTCATCGGTGCGGGCGCGGTGGGATGCGCCATCGCCCGCGAACTCAGCCGCTATGAACTCAAGGTCATGGTGGTCGACAAGAACGAGGATGTGGGCGGCGACGCCTCCAAGTCCAACAGCGCGATCATCCACACCGGCTACGACGCCAAGCCCGGCACGCTCGAATCCGAGCTGGTCGTCGCGGCGAACCCGATGTACGACAAGATCGCGGAAGAGCTCGACGTGCCCTTCGCCCGGATCGGCGGGATTCTGCCCGCCTTCAACGACGAGCAGTTCGAGAAACTCGCCGGTCTCCGCGAAAAGGCGTTCCTCAACCGCGTCTACGACGTCGACTACCTGACGGCCAAGGAACTGCTGAAGATCGAGCCGAATTTGAATCCCAAGGTCATGGGCGGTCTTTACATCCCCCGCGAAAGCATCATCGATCCGTTCCTGCTCGTGATCGGTTACGCCGAAAACGCCTGCCAGAACGGCGTGGATTTCCTGCTCGGCACGCGCGTCACCGGCATCACCACCGCCGACGGCGCCGTAACGGGCGTCAACACCACCGCGGGCGACGTCAAGGCCAAGTACATCGTCAACGCCGCCGGACTTTACTGCGACGAGGTCGCCGCGATGGTCGGCAAGGCGGATTACAAGGTGAACCCGCGCAAGGGGCAGTTCTTCATCCTCGACCGCAACACCGGGTGCAAGGTCAACCACATCGTGCTGCCGATCCCGACCAAGGTCACCAAGGGCAAGCTCATGTGTCCGACCATCCACGGAAACATGCTGGTCGGTCCCACCGCCGAGGATCTGGAGGACAAGCTCGACCATTCGACGACCGCCGAAGGGCTGGACAGCGTCGCCCGCGACGTTTCCAATCTGATCCCCGGCGTGCGCCTCAACGAGACGATCACCCAGTACTGCGGACTGCGTCCCAACAAGGTGCCGGAAGGCGTCTCGGTCGACGTCTACGACGACGTGCGGAACTACGTCAACATCTCCGGCGTGCGCTCGACGGGGCTGACCGCGTCGGCTTCGCTGGGGCGTCACGTGGTCCGCAAGCTCATGGAGATCGGCCTCGCCGCCGAGCGCAAGGAAAGCTACAATCCGATCCGCAAGGGCATCAGGTTGTTCCGCGACATGGACTACGCCGAAAAGGCGGAGGCGGTCAAGCGCGATCCGCGTTACGGCCGGGTGATCTGCCGCTGCGAGTGCGTGACCGAGGCGGAGATCGTGCAGGCGATCCATTCGCCCATCCCCGCGCGTTCGGTCGACGCCGTCAAGCGCCGTCTGCGCGCCGGCATGGGACGCTGTCAGGGCGGCTTCTGCGCGCCTCGCGTGATCGGCATCCTCGCCCGCGAACTCGGCGTGCCGGAGTCCGCGATTTTGAAGAATCAGCCCGGCTCCTACATGGTGGTCGGCAAATCCATTGAATGAGGCGCATGATGAACGAATTGATCTGTGATGTGGCGGTGGTGGGCGCCGGGCCCGCCGGACTCGCGGCGGCGACCGCCGCGAAAAAGCAGGGCGCGAAGCGCGTCGTCGTGATCGAACGCGACGCGACTCCGGGCGGGATCCTGCTTCAGTGCATCCATCCCGGATTCGGGCTCAACTACTTCAAGGAGGAGCTGACCGGGCCGGAATACGCCGCCCGCTTCGCCCACGCGGCGAAGGAGGCGGGCGTGGAGTTCCTGACCGACGTGACCGTGCTCGAAGTCGGCGACGGCTTCCTGCGCTGCATCGGCGGTGCCTGCGGCGTGCTCGAAGTCAAGGCGGGCGCGGTGGTGCTGGCGATGGGGTGCCGCGAGCGCACCCGCGGCAACATCCGCACTCCCGGGACCCGCCCGGCGGGCGTCTACACCGCCGGCGCCGGACAGCGGCTCGTCAACCGCCAGAACCTGATGATCGGCAAGAAAATAGTGATCCTCGGCTCCGGCGACATCGGCATGATCATGGCGCGGCGGCTGACCTTGCAGGGCGCCAAGGTCGAGGCGGTGGTGGAACTGCTGCCTTATCTCGCCGGGCTCACCCGCAACCGGGTGCAGTGCCTCGACGACTTCGACATCCCGCTGCTGCTCTCGCACACGGTGACGGATATCCGCGGTCATCAGCGCGTCGAAGCGGTGAAGATCGCCGCGGTCGATGAAAAGCGTCAGATCGTGCCGGGCACGGAGCGGGTGATCGAGTGCGACACGCTGCTTTTGTCGGTGGGGCTCATCCCCGAGAACGAGCTTACGCGTTCCGCCGGGATCGCGATCGACCGCGTGACCAACGGCCCGAGCGTCAACCAGTACATGCAGACGAGTCTGCCCTCCGTCTTCGCGTGCGGCAACGTGGTGCACGTCAACGACCTCGTCGACAACGTCTCGCGCGAAAGCGAGCAGGCCGGGCGCAGCGCCGCCAAGTTCGCGGCGGGAGCGTTGCCCAAGGCGCGCGAGATCGCCTGCAAGGCGGCGGCGGGCGTCCGCTACGTCGTGCCCCAGCGCATCGCTATGTCGGGGGAAGACGAGGAGTTGACGCTCTACTTCCGCGTGCTGGCTCCGGGGGCGGCTTCGACGCTCACGGCCGGGCAGGGGAGCAAGGCGCTTGCGAGCCGCAAGGTGCGGCGCGTCAGCCCCGGCGAAATGGAACATCTCAATCTCAAAAGCTCCGCGCTAGCCGACGCCGATCTGGAAGTCGCGCTCGCCGCGGGGGAGGAAAAGTGACTATGGAAAAGCTGATAATCTGCACGGTCTGCCCGCAGGGCTGCCGGATCACGGTAACGGGGGAGGGGAGCAGCATCGCCTCCGTCACGGGATTCACCTGCGCGCGCGGCGAAACTTACGCCCGGCAGGAGTTCGTCTGCCCGATGCGCATATTGACGGGTTCGGTGCGGACGGAAGGCGCGGCGGAGCCGCTTTTGCCGGTGCGTTCGGCGGAGCGCATCCCGCGCGACAAGATCCCCGAGTGCATGAAGATACTCCGCACCGTCAAGGTCAAGCCGCCCGTCGCCATCCGCGACGTGGTGGTGAAGAACATCCTCGGCACCGGTGTCGACATCGTCGCTTCGGGCGAACTCGCGGCGAAGTAACGGATCGACCGTTTTCGACGACGGCGGCGGGAACTCCCCGTCGCCTTCTTTTTTTTTGGCAGTATAAAATTCGATATTTTGCGGTACATCCGGTTGCATTTCTTCTTTCCGTTGGCTATAATTATGAAAGAAGCATGAAATCACGGTCTCCGACCGTTTGCGGTCACGGCAAAAGACGTTGGTATTTTACAGAATAAAATTTTCCGATATGAAACTGGAGAGATCACGATGAAACACTTCGCCGCCGCGGTCGCCGCCATGATGATCCCCTTGGTCGCTTGCGCCCTGCCGGGTTGGGATTTTTCGGGCGGAAAGACCGGTCCCTGGATACGCGCCGCGCGGCTGACGGCCGCTCCGACCGCGGACGGACTGCAGCTGGATCTCACGGATTCCGACTCCCATGTCGCCGCCTCCGGCCTCGCGCTGGATCCCAAGGCGTGCGGCGGCATCGCCATCGAATACCGGGCGGAGGGGTTCAAGACTCCCACCACCGGGCAGATCTATTTCGTGACCAAGGCTTCGCCCCGGTATGACGCGCAGAAGAAGATCGAGCTTCCGGCTCTCGCCTGCGACGGCGCCTGGCACACGATCAAGCTGGATGTCGCGGATGTCCGCGGCGGGAGTCGTCTCTGGACCGGCGGCGGCAGGATCACCGGCATCCGGCTGGACCTCGCGGATCAGTTCCCGGGGCGCATCGTGCTTCGCTCCGTCAGAATGCTGCCGCCGCGGCGTTTGCGCGCACGGCGCGGCGACCTGCCGGTTTGGGATTTCACGGACGGCCGGATCGGCCCGTGGACGCGTTCCGCGCGGCTGACGGCCGTTCCGACCGGGGAGGGGCTGCGGCTGGATCTCGCGGCATGGGATTCCAACATCTGCACTTCCGATTTGGCGCTGGATCCCGAAAAGTGCGGCGGCATCGCCGTCGAATACCGGGCGGAGGGTTTTTCCGGGCAGACCACCGGGCAGATTTTCTTCATCACCGAGGCCGAGCCCAAATATGACGGGAGCAAGAAGTTCGATCTGCCGCCGCTCGTCTGCGACGGCAACTGGCACACGATCGCCATGGACGACTGGCAGATCCGCGGCAGCCGAAGGGAACTTTGGAACGACAGGGGAAAAATCATCGGTCTGCGGCTGGATCTCGCCGACCAGTTTCCGGGGCGCATCTGGATACGCTCCGTCAGAATGCTGCCGCACCATAGCTCCCGCGCCGCCGCCCGCGGATTGCCGGAGAGCCGCAAGGTCGATCTCGCTCCCGCCACCCCCGCCGGACGGCGCAATCGGTTCATGGACGGCGAAGCGCCCGTTTTCACTTCGCCGATGGCGGCGCCGGCCGACGGCGGCTTCAAACATGTCGGGCATTGCCGGTTTCGCCGCGAATTCGAACTCAAGGGCCCCGTACGCAAGGCGCTGCTTCAGACCGTCTGCGACGACGAGATCGCCGAACTTTACATCAACGGCCGCCGCGTCGAATACTCCTGGAGCACCAAGTGGCATCAATCCGACTGTCTGGAGATCCCCGCGGAGTATTTTAAATCCGGCAAGAATCTCGTCGCGGTTGACTGTCTCAACTACGGCGATCTCGGCGGATTGATGTTCGATCTGCAGATAATCGAGGAGGACGGTTCGTTCGTTCTCGTCACCGCCAAAGGCTCGCGCGCCGCCGTCGCCGCGCCCGGCCCCGACTGGACGAAGGCCGAAACCGCCGTGGACTGGCCGCTTGCGGAAACCCGCCCCGGCGCGCCGCATCTGCCGTGGCGGGCGTATCCGTCCTACCGTTCCATCCGCCCCGGCGACGCCACTTTGACCGTCGAGGCGAAACTTGGCGAGGGCAGCGTCGTCGAAGCGGTCCTCCGCGGCGAACCGGCGCTCACTGACGACAGCCGCGTCTTCGCCAAACTTTTCAGCGGCTTCAACTGCCGCGTGCCGGTGCGCGTGGCGGCGGGCACTTTGCGCGAACTCGGCGCCGTGCGGCAGGAGGACGGCTCCTACCGTGTCCGCTTCGACGACGGCGGGAACTTGCGTTACGGCGCCGCCGTGGACGCGGCGTGGGAGTTCGGGATGAAGGGGCGCGAGGTCAAGGGCGACTCGTTCGTGAAATTTCATCTCGACGACCGCCCGATGCCCGGAAATCCGGCGGTCCTGACTCTGGAGCGTACGGAGCACGGCCCCGTGCCGATGCTCAACGGAAAACCGTTTTACTTCAATGTGCTTAGACCGCAGTTCTTCCAGGTCGCGACCGGCATGGAGGGCCCCGGTTCGCCCTTCAACGTCGTATTCGCCAGCGTCGGCGGGTGGCGCGACGAGTGGTGGATCGGTCCCGGCAAGTACGACTTCACCGCGCTCGACCGCCAGCTCAACTACGTGCTCGCCAACTATCCCGACGCGATGCTCGCCATCGGCATCTGGTGCCAGCCGGGATTCTGGTATGCCCGGCGCTATCCGGAGCGGATGTCCCGCAACGAGCTGGGCGAGATCCCCGGCAACACCTCTTCCGTTTCGTCGCTGAGTTTTTCCAGCCCCGAGTGGGTAGCCGACGCGAAAGAGGCGGCGGAGGCCTTCGTGCGTCACTGCGAAAAGTACTTCGGTCCGCGGATGGTCATGTACAATCTGCTCGGCGGATACACCAGCGAATGGCAGGGGTGGACCTCGCACGCCAAAGTTTTTTCCGATTACAGCGAAGGCGAGGCGAAGGAGTTCGTCAAATACGCCGCCGGGCAGGGGCGCACGGTCGAGGGGGTGCCCTCCCGCGAGGAGCGGCTCGCCGCCGCCGGGGGCGGGATCTTCCGCAATCCCGTGCGCGACTGGAAGGCGATCCTCTACGACCGGTATTACAACGCCATGATGGCCAAGGCGGTGGTCGACATCGCCGCTTCGGCCAAGGCGGCGTGCGGCGGGAACAAGCTGGTCGGCACCTACTTCGGCTATCTGCAGGAGTTTGCCTCCATGGGCTACTGCGTGAACGCCGCCGGGCACAACGATCTGCGCGTTCTGCTGGATTCGCCGGACATCGACTTCATAACTTCTCCCAACAGCTACCGCTACCGCTCGCTGGGGGCTCCCAACACGGAAATGAAGCCGTTTTCCGCCATTCGCGAGGCGGGCAAACTCTCGCTGATCGAGGACGACACCAGAACCTGCATGACCGCCGCCACCGGTTACGACCAGACGCTCAATCTGGATGACACCATTGCGGTATTCAAACGCAACATCGCCGGTTACATGACGCACGGCATGCCGCTGTGGCAGGTGCCGCTGGTCGGCGGCAACGAACTGGACCACCCCGCCATCCGCGCGGTCTTCCTCCGGGCGCTGAAGGCGGGGCAGTACCGTTATCTGAATCATTGCGACAATTTCCGCGCCGAGATCGCGGCGGTGATCGACGCCGACTCCATACCGTACCTCGCCGCCACGAATTCGCAGGTCCGCGTCATGGGCAGCTTGGCCTATTCCTACAACGCCAAGGGCGAGTTCGTGGACCGCGACCGCTGGGTGCTCCCCGTTTCCGGCGAACTGCTTTCGGTGCAGCGCTGCATCCTCGCCCAGTGCGGAGCGCCCGTGGACTGGCTGCTCCTCGAAGACGTGCCGCGTCTGGCGGACAAATACAAACTGGTCATCATTCTGGGCGCCTACGCGGACACCCCGAAACTGCGCAAGGCCGTCGCCGCGCTCAAGGCGGCGGGAACGCGGGTGCTCGTCGCCTACGGCGCGGGGTTCGTCGATCCGGCGCGGGAGAGCTTTTCCGCCGCCCCGATGAGCGAACTTCTGGGGATGAAGATCGACATGGCGCGCCCCGGCAGCATCAAGGTCGGCTTCCCCGACGGGCGCACCGCCGGTGCCGATTATACGACCGAACCACGTTTCCGCGTCGTCGATCCGGAGGCGACCGTGCTGGCGCGCTACGCCAACGATCCGAAGCTCGCCGCCGTCGCCGCCAAGGACAACGCGGTCTTCTACGGCGGAGCGCTTCTGGACGCGGGCTTCGTGCGCGATCTCGCCCGCGAGTCCGGCGCGCACGTCTACAACGAAACCGACGACAATTTCGAGGCGGGCAACGGGATCGTTTCGATCCACTGCAACCGCCCGGGCGTCAAGACGATACGCTTTCCGAAGGCGACCGACGTCGTCGATCTGTACAGCGGCGAAGTTCTCGGGCGCGGCGTCACCGAGGTGCGCTTCCCGATGCGGGCGTTTCAGACTCGCGTGCTCATCACCGGAAACGCCGACGAGCTTCGTGCCGCATTGAGCGAATGAGGACCGCCGCCGGTTGAAAATCGGCGTCCCGGGATTATATTATCCGCGGATTTTCGACAATGGAGAGTTCAGATCATGACCGGCGACTGGCGCAATGCGGAAAACGGTTTTACGATACCGACCGAAAATTACAGCGACCAGCCCTACATCGTCAAAACCGACGACGGAGCGTGGCTCTGCTGCGTCACCACCGGCGGCGGCAATGAGGGCGAATACGGTCAGCACGTACTTTCCCTGCGGAGCACCGACCGGGGGGGATCGTGGCACGACGCCGTCAAGGTCGAGCCGGAGTGCCCTTACGAAAACTCCTACGCCGTGATGCTCAAAGCCCCCTCGGGGCGAGTATTCATATTCTACAACCACAACAGCGACAACGTCCGCGAGGCGCTGTCGACCGGCGGCCGCCGCCCGGTGAAACGGGTGGATTCGCTCGGGCACTTCGTTTTCAAGTACAGCGACGACGGCGGGCGCTCGTGGAGTCCCCGGCGCTTCGACGTCCCGCTTCGGCGCTTCAGGTGCGACCGCGAAAACGTCTACGGCGGCAAACTCTGCTTTTTCTGGAACGTCGGGCGCGCTTTTATTCATGACGGGGAAGTCTACGTCACGCTGAACAAGCTCGGCGACGCCCGTTTCGAGCACAGCGAAGGGGTACTGCTCCACAGCCCCGATCTGCTGACGGTCAGCGATCCGGCAGAGGCTTCGTGGGAGACTCTCCCCGACGGCGACGTCGGCTTGCGGACGCCCCCGGGCGGCGGCGACATCGCCGAGGAGCACAACGTCACCGTTCTATCCGACGGGAGTTTTTACGACACCTTCCGTACCATGGACGGGCTGACCGTCGAAGCGGTCAGCCGCGACCGCGGCCGCACTTGGAGTCCCCCGCGCTGGATGCGCCGCGCCAATGGCCGGTTCATGAAGAACCCGCGCGCCGCGAACTTCGTCTGGCGCTGTTCGAACGGCAAGTATCTCTACTGGTTCCACAACCACGGGGGCAGGGCGTTCATCGACGAACACAGCATGTACGGCGACCGCAACCCGGTATGGGTGTGCCCCGGCGTCGAGGAAGGACAGCCCGGCGGACGGCTGATCCGCTGGGGCGAGCCGGAGCTGCTGCTCTACCATCCGGATGCCTCCAAGATGATGAGCTACCCCGATCTGGTCGAGGATGGCGGCAGGTTTTTCTTCACCGAGACGGAGAAGCGGATCGCCCGCTCCCACGAGGTCCCGGCGGCGTTTCTGGAAAAGCTCTGGGCGTCGCTCGACGGCGACGTGACGCCGGAGGCGGAGGTCGTCTTTGCCGCCTCCGGGGCAGGGGAGTACGCGCCCGTCCGACTGCCCGACCTCGCCGCCGGTTTCGGATTTTCCATCGAGTTTTCGCTCGCCTCGCCTGAACCCGGCGTGCTCTTCGATTCGCGCGGCCGCGACGGCCGCGGCATGGTCGTCGAGTACACGCGGGACAAGCGTATTTCTTTGCGCGTAAACGACTCGCGTCAGGAGTGGAGCGCCGTTAGCGAGACCGTTCCAGGTTTGTCCCGGGCCGTGATCGCGGTCGACGGCGGTCCCGGCGTCGTCTCGTTCGTCGCGGACGGCGTCTTTCTCGACGGCGGCGAGGAAATGGAGTTCGGCTGGCGGCGATTCAACCCCGACACGCGCTTCTGCTGTAACGACGCCCCGTGGCGGATCGGCGAAAAAATCGCGGAGTTCCGCATCCGGAACTCCGCGCTGTTGACCTGCGAAGCGGTCGCGCTGACGCGCTGAACTTACTCGATGTGTCCGACCGCCTGACTCAGGATCGGATAATCCTTTTCGCCGAGGCCGAGCGCCGCCTTGAGCTTGGCGACGTTGTCCGCGTCGCGGCGGAAGCTCCCCAGTGCGCAGCTGCCCATCTTGAGCGCGGCGGCGGCGAGGTAAAGGTTCTGGCTGATGTAGCCCGAGTCGATCGCGGCGTACTCGTCGCTCGCGGCGCGTTTGAGGTCGGCTACGATCAGGATGTACGCGGGGGCGGCGACGTTGCCTTTGGCGAAGGGCCGCAGGTCCTCGCCGCTCACCTTTTCGAGTTCGTTCGTCTTGGGCAGATACTTGTACGCGCCGTCCGCGAGGATCGCGTAGAGCGTGAATTCCCGGCGGTTGGCCGCCGTCGGCGCGGTGCGGCGGTCCTTGCTGCCGCTGACGCCGAAGCCCGCCCACAGGAGCGTCGAAAGCTCCTGCTGGGTGACTGCCGCGTCGGTGAAGCGCCGGATCGAACGCCGTTCGTTGAGCACGGTGAAGAGTCCATCCCCGCCAGTTTTCTGCGGCGGCGGCAGTTTTACCGTCTCTCCCGCGAACACGGCGACGGAGAATACGGCGGCGATGACGGAAAGTATCGACTTGGACATAGTTCCTCCTGTTTGATGTTTTTTGTGGCGGCATTGCGCCGTCTCAAGATTAAGATACTTCGTTTTTGAAGTATTTCAAGTCTTTTTTGCGGGGAAAGCTCTCAGCATCGCCTCGGCGGCGCGCATCCCGTCGCAGGCGGCGGAAACGATCCCGCCCGCCGCGCCGACGCCTTCGCCGGCCGGGTAGACGCCGGGCAGGGCGCGCCACTCGCCGTTTTCGGAACGCACCAGGCGCAGGGGCGACGATACGCACGGTTCCGATCCGACGAAGACGCCGTGATGGATGAATCCCGGCATCCGGCGGTCGAATTCGACCAGCGCCTTCGAGAGCGCGGTGCGCACTTTTTCCGGCAGCAGGTCGTCGATGCGCGATCGGACGTATCCAGTTTCCGCCGATCCTTCGCGGCGCGATAGACGGTCGTTCCCGTTCAGAAACGCGGCGGCGTCCTGCGCCGGGAAGGTGTAGTCGCTTCCGCCGCGGAGGAAGATGTCGCGCTCCAGCTTGTCGATCAGTTCGAACGGTTCATACGGGGTGCCGAACTCCTCGGGACGCAGTGTGACGATCAGCGCGGCGTTGGCGAATTCGCCGTCCCGCGCGTGTTCGCTCATCCCGTTGGTGCAGCTGCGGCCCCGGCGGGAGCTCGCGTTGACGAGCGTGCCGCCCGGGCACATGCAGAAACTGCTCACGCCCCCGGCGGCGATATGGTATTCGGCGGCGCCGAGGCACTCCGGGCGGCTGCCGCGATACTGGCGGATATCGACGAACTGCTGCGGGTGCTCGATCCGGCATCCGATCTGGAACGGTTTCGGCTCCGTGCCGCCGAAGCGGGCGGCGAGTTCGCGCAAAAGACCGGATCCGCCGAGACCGGGGGCAAAGAGCATGGCGGGGGCCTCGACGGTTTCGCCGCCTGCGAGTTTCACCCCGACGAAGCGCCCGTCGCGCGTCAGCATCTCGCGGACGTTGGCGCCGAAGCGGAATTCCCCGCCGAGGTCGACGATCCGCTTGCGCAGCGCGGCGCAGGTGCGCCGCAGATTATCCGATCCGACGTGCGGCCGGGAGTGATTGAGGATCTCCGGCGGCGCCCCCGCTTCGACCAGCGTGTGGAGCGCGAAGCGGCCGCGCATGTCGCGGGTGCCGGTGTAAAGCTTGCCGTCGCTGAAGGTCCCGGCGCCGCCTTCGCCGATAAGCAGATTGCTCTCCTCGTCGAGTTCGCGGGTACGCAGGAATTTTTCATGGTCGGCGCAGCGCCTTTCGACCTCCGGGCCGCGTTCGAGGATCACCGGACGGCACCCCGCCAGCGCGAGTTCGAGCGCGCCGAATATCCCGGCGGGGCCGGTGCCGAGCACCAAGGGGTGCATGAGAGTCGACGGCGGCAGTTCCGGAGCGGAGGGTTCGAGCGCCGCCAGTTCGTCCGGCGTCGCGGGGGCGAAGCGCGCGGCGTGCTCCTCGTCCACGTCGATCAGCAGTTTGTAAACGAGTGTCGGATCGCCGCGCCGCGAATCGACGCTCCGGTTCAATACGGTCAGATCCCGGAATGCCGACTGCGGCACGCCGAGCCGGCGGCTCAGCGCTTCGGCGATCTTCGCGTCCGGATCGTTCCCGCAGCGGCGGGCGTCGAGTTGAAAATTGTTCACTATGCTCTTCATGGCGGAAAATATAATCACGGCGCGCCGAAAAGTCAATCGTCTTTTGCCGAATGAAGTCCGCGGACGGCTTTGCGGTGAAAAAAATCGCAAAAAAAAAGCAAATGGACTTTAATAATCAAACAAACCGTATTATATTTTCTCATCGGATGTGAATTCCGTTTTTGATATAGACAGCCGAGAAGGCGGGACGGGGCGTGTGACGGCGCGTCGTCCGGTTGGAAAATGTTACCGAGTCCGGCGTTTGCCGCCGGCTTGAGATACCCGGTCGCGGTCGAAGGGGGAAACTCCGCAGTTCCGCCGCCGGGGAGCGTTGCGGCGCGGGCTTTCGGAAAGGCCGGTCGCATTCAAGTCGCGGTGCGCCGTCGGACGGCAATTTCTTTCCTTTATCTTCTCGCCTGTGGATGATTGAGTTCGGAGTTTTTATGTCGTTGGAAAAGAGCGGTTTGCGTCAGCATTTTGCTGCCCTTCGCGAGTCGATGACGCCGAAGGAGCGTGCCGATGCGGACGCCGCCATCCGCGACCGGCTGTCGGCGTGGAGCGTCTTCGAAGACGCCCCCGCGGTGGCGGCCTTCGTCGCGTTCGGCGCGGAACCGGAGCTCTCTCCTTTGGCGACGGGAAAATCGTGGTTTCTGCCGCGCTGGTCGCCGTCGGAAGAGCGTTACGAGATCGTCGGCGTCGGCGATCTCGGGCGCGATCTGGTCAGGGGGCGCTTCGGCATCCCGGAGCCGCGGCCGGAACTTCCGGCGCTGCCGGAAGATTCGTGGCGGGATCTGTTGTTTCTGGTCCCGGCGCTGGCGTGCGACCGCTTCGGCGTCCGTCTCGGGCGCGGCGGCGGTTACTACGACCGGATGCTCGAAACGTCCGTTCGCGGCGCCGTCGCGGTGATCTACGACCGGCAGTTTTCCGGCGACGCGCTTCCGAGAGAGGCGCACGACCGCAGAGTCGACTGGGCCGTTACCGAAAACCGGCTCGTCGATTGCGGCAAAGTTTGAAAATCAACGTTTTTTTAAGGAGAAAAACATCATGAGCGATAAGTTGGGGACCATAATAGCCATATCCGTGGTGACGCTGTTGTTCGGAACGGTCATAGGGATCTTCATCAGCAACTACATCACCAAGCTCAAGCAGGGCGCGGCCAACCGCTCGGCGAAGAAGATCATCGGCGATGCGGAAAAAGAGGCGGATCATCTGCTGCGCGACGCCCGCGTTTCGGCCAAGGCCGAGACGATCAAGATGCGCGAGGAGTGCGAAAACGAACTCCGCGACCGTCGCCGCGAACAGTCCAATGTCGAAAAGCGCCTCGCCCAGCGCGAGGAATTGCTCGACCGCCGCGCCGACGCGATGGACGAAAAACTCAAGGCGGTCGAAAAGCAGGAGCACGAAACGGTGCTGCTCCGCGAGCGGCTGACCAACCGCGAGCAGGAACTCGCCAAGAATATCTCGCGCCAGATCGACGAACTGGAGCGGATCGCCGGGTATTCCCGTGAAGAGGCGCGCGAAGTGCTGTTGGAAAAACTCCGCAACGAGGTCAAGAACGAATCCGGCATCCTCGTCCGCAACCTGCTGGAAGAGGCGAAGACGCGCAGCGAGCGCGAAGCCCGCCGCATCCTGACCTACGCGATCCAGCGCTACGCTTCCGACTGCACCTACGAGCGCACCACGGCGACCATCCCGCTGCCCAACGACGAGATGAAGGGCCGCATCATCGGCCGCGAGGGACGCAACATCCGCGCCATCGAAGCGGCGACGGGGGTGAGCATCCTCATCGACGACACTCCGGAAGCGGTGGTCATCAGCTGTTTCGATCCCGTCCGCAAGGAGGTCGCCCGCCAGCTTATGGAAAAGCTCATCAACGACGGCCGCATCCATCCGACTCGCGTCGAGGAGCTGGTGCGCAAGATCTCCAAGGAGCTGGACGAGGAGCTTTATCAGGTCGGCGAGGCCGCGGTGCTCGAAACCGGCATCCAGGGCGTGCCGCCGCAGCTCATCAAACTGCTGGGACGTCTGAAATACCGTTACAGCTTTTCGCAGAACGTGCTCAAGCACTCGCTTGAGACCGCGTACTTCATGGGCATGATCGCCGCGGAACTGGGCCTCGACGAGAAGAAGGCCAAGCGCATCGGTCTCTTCCACGACATCGGCAAGGCCATCGACCACGAAGTCGAAGGCCCCCACGCCCAGATCGGCGCGGATCTGCTCCGCAAGTGCAACGAGGCGAAGGACGTCGTCAATGCCGTCGCCGCCCACCACGGCGAAGTCGAGCCGGAGAGTCTGTACGACATCCTCATCAACGCCTGCGACACTTTGAGCGCTTCGCGTCCGGGGGCCCGCAGCGAGACCACCGAGCTGTACCTGAAGCGTCTGGAACAGCTCGAATCCATCGCCCACGAATTTTCCGGCGTCGAGTCCTGCTTCGCACTGCAGGCCGGGCGCGAGATCCGGGTGGTCGTCACCCCCGAGAAGATCAGCGAGGGCGAGGCCCAGATGCTCGCCAAGGACATCTGCGCCCGCATCGAGAAGGAGATGACCTATCCCGGCCAGATCAAGGTGACCATCATCCGCGAAACCCGTTCGGTCGAATACGCCAAGTAAGGATACGGGAGCCGTTGCGATGGATATGGATTGCCGGGCGTGGCTGGAGATCGACCTCGGGGCGATCGTCGCCAATCTGCGGATGATCGCCGAACGGTGCGCTCCGTGCAAGCTTTTGGCGGTCGTCAAGGGCGACGCCTACGGCATGGGCGCCCGGCGGGTTTCCGCCGCTGCAGTCGAAAGCGGAGCGGTCGCCGTGCTCGGCGTCGCCTCGCTCGAAGAGGCTCTGGATCTGGTCGACAATCCGCTGCCCAAGCAGATCATCAGCGCGGTCCTGCCGGCCGAGATCCCCGAGGCGATACGTCACGGCTTCATCCTGCCGATCGAGGATGCCGCCGCCGCCCGGCTCATCAGCGACGAGGCGGTCCGGCAGAAGCGCACCGCCGTCTGCAAACTCAAACTGGATACCGGCATGGGGCGGCTCGGCATTCTCGCGGAACAGGCGGCCGAAGAGGTAGTCTCCATCGTCAGGCTGCCGGGCCTGCGGATCGCCGGCATGTTCACCCATCTCGCCTGCGCCGGCAATTTGAACGACGCCTTCACCTACGCCCAGATCGACGCGATCAAATCGCTCGCCGCCGCTTTGTCGGCGCGCGGCGTGGATATCCCGGAGCTCCACTGCGCCGCCAGCGACGCGATCGTCAATTATCCGGAAAGTTTTTCCTCCCCGTTCACGATGGTCCGCCCGGGGACGGCGATCTACGGCAGCTGCTTTTCCGCCTCGCCGGATCTGCCGCTCGTCCCGGCGGTGTCGTTCAAGAGCCGCCTGATCGCGGTGCGCGAACTGCCCGCCGGTCACTCGATCGGATATTCCCGGCTGTGCCGTCTGGCGCGTCCGGCGCGGATCGGCATCGTGGCGGCCGGATACTGCGACGGCGTGAAGATCCCCCTGACCAACCGGGGATATGTTTTGATGAACGGCGCGTATCATCCGATCGCCGGTCGAGTCTCGATGGATTACACCTCGGTGTTTTTGGATGCCGACGTCCCGGCGCGCGTCGGCGACGAAGTCGTCTTCATCGGCGCTCAGGGCGACGCCCGGATCACGGTCGAAGACTGGGCGCGCATGAACGGCACCGTGACGCAGGAAATACTGTGCTCCTTCGCTCCGCGCGTCAAGCGCTGCTACAAATAGGATATTCGGGTGATCATGAACATCGACGGCCGTAACGTGTTGGATCGCATCGAGGCACGGAGAAAACTGGCGGACGCCTGCGACTATCCCGATGTCCGGCATCGTCGGGCCCGGCTGAAAAAGCTTCTCCAGCTGGTGGTCGAACACAGCGAAGCGGCGATGACGGCGCTGGACGACGATCTCGGCAAATCGGAATTCGAGTCCCTGTCGACCGAACTGCTGCCGCTGGCGGGCATCCTGCGCTATCTGATCCGCAAACTGCCCGGACTCGCCCGCCGCCGCCGCGTCGGTGTCTCGTGGATGAATTTCCCCGCTTCGGGGTATGTCGTGCCGGAACCTTACGGCATGGTGCTGGTGGTCGCCACCTGGAACTATCCGCTCCTTCTGGCGCTGGAACCGCTCGCCGGAGCTTACGCCGCCGGAAACCATGTGGTGCTGAAACTTCACGACCGCGCCCCGCATGTGAAAAATTTTCTCCGGTGGATCATAAACGAGGCTTTCGACGGCGAGATCATCGTCGTCGACAACGAACTCCAGTTCGAAACGCTGCTCAAGGAGCGTTTCGACTATGTTTTCTACACCGGCAATGAAAACGGCGGGCGCAAAGTCCTGCGCGCCGCCGCCGAGCATCTGGCTCCGGCAACTCTGGAAATGGGCGGCAAAAGCCCGTGCATCGTCGCTTCGGGGGCCAACCTCAAGGTCGCCGCGCGCCGCATCGTCTGGGGCAAATTCACCAACTGCGGGCAAACGTGCGTCGCCCCGGATTATATCATCATACAATCCGAGCTCAAGGAACGCTTCTCCGTGCTGCTGCAGGATACCATCGCCGAATTTTACGGCGATCATCCGCTGGAAAGTCCGGATTTCGGGCATCTGGTGGATGCGCGCGCCTACGAACGCGCCAGCCGGCTTGCCTCCCGCGGGCGGCTGATCTGCGGCGGCGACAAGTCCCCGGAGCAGCTCGCCGTCGAACCGACGGTGGTCGACCGGCTCGACGCGGACGATCCGCTGCTCAACGAGGAAATATTCGGCCCGGTATTGCCGATCGTCACCTTCGACAGCGAACGCGAGCTTTTCGCCGAACTCCGGCGGCACGGCAAGCCGTTGGCGATGTACTGCTTCGGCGGGAACCGCAAACTGCGCGCGAAACTGCGCTCCGACTGTTCCGCCGGCGCCTTGGTCTTCGACGATGTGGTCACCCACTTCATCAACCCCGACATGCCGTTCGGCGGCGTGGGCCCAAGCGGCATGGGCGCGTATCACGGCAAACGCACCTTCTCGACTTTCAGCCACTACAAGCCGGTGATGACTCAAAGCCGGTGGTTCGATCTGCCGTTCCGCTACCCGCCGTTTTCCAGGTTCCGCACCTCGTTTCTGAAGTTTTTGCTCCGCTGGTGACGGCCGTCGGGATCGCCGGTTGCGGCATTTTTGAAAAAAACCGAAAAATTTTACGTCTTGAGGTTTGAAATCCCCGTTTCGCGGGTATATATTAAGTTCATGCCGCAAGCGAGTGTAGCTCAGTTGGTAGAGCATCACGTTGCCAACGTGATTGTCGCCGGTTCGATTCCGGTCACTCGCTCCATTTTTTGATATGGAAATGTGCGCTCGTAGCTCAGTCGGTAGAGCAAATGACTCTTAATCATTGGGTCCAGGGTTCGAATCCCTGCGAGCGCACCATTTTTATGCTCAAATTCCCGTTTTTTCCCCGTTTTTTCCCCGTTTCGGTCGCATAATGGCGTTTCGAGTGCTATATTCTGCCGTAATCTGCCAAAACGGACGAAAACAATGAAGGAAACAACCAGGCGGATCACCAAACGGATGAAAGAACTACGAGGCAAACTGAGGCAGAAGCAAAAGGGCGGTTCCTACTACTACCGGCTGACTGTAGCCAACGGATTGCGCAAGGAGTTTGCCTTGAAGACCAGCGTGGAAGCCGAAGCCATCCAGAGGGCAGCCGAAATTGACGCTGTCTACGAAGCTCCGACTCGTGAGGTTGCGCTGGCTCAGATCAACGCGATCAAGGGGTTCAGCAAGCAAGCCCTGAAATTACCTCTGACCGATGCGTGGCAGAAGTACGAAGAGAGTCCGGATCGCGCCCACCCGATGGTCGCAGAGCATCGGGCATATAATTCGACCTACCGCGAGTTCGCGTCCTTTGCGACCGGAGAAATGGCCCGATGCGCCGTGAAGTCGCCAAACATTACGAGTGTGTCCGAAGTTTCGCATGAGGTGGTGGTCGCTTTTGTCGAGTATCTCAAGAGCACCAACATCTCTGTCCATACCCATAATCGCAAGTTGAAGCGCCTGCGTAAGATATTCGATTGCCTTTCCGATTTCTATGATGGCGAGAATCCGTTTCGCAACAAGGGCATTTTCCGCAAAGAACGCGAAGAACAGGATACCGTCGTCCGTAGATTGGCCTTTACGCAGGAGCAGGAACAGCAGCTGCGGGACGTGCTGGCGGATTCGACACACCGGGTGATGAACAAGCGCGAGATCCGCTGCATCTACTATATAGGTATGTATGCCGGACAGCGACTGAAAGATTGCGTGCTTCTCCAGTGGCAGAATGTGGACATGGAGCATCAACGCATCTTTGTCAAGCAGTTCAAAACCGGAAAAGAGGTCACGATTCCTATCGCTGCGCCGCTGTTCGAAGTTCTCAAAGAAGCACAGGCGTGGCGTGTTGATCAGTATGTCTGTCCTAAATCGGCAGCTCGGTATAATAAGACCGACAAGCACGGAAAAAATGTAGGCAACAACCTTGTGGATATAGACGTGCTGCGCGTAATCCGCTGGATCGGGCTTGAACCGTCAGTCGATGTTCCTGGCAGGGACAAGAAGATGACGGTCTACGGATTCCACTCGCTCCGCCACTCGTTCTGTTCTTTCTGTGCTGCCGCAGGTGTACCGAAAGCGGTGCTGCTGTCGATTCTGGGAACTCAGAGCGACATTGCTGACAAATACTACACACACGTTGGAGACGAGGCACAACGCCAAGCCATCAATGTGATTTCGGGCGTGATCGGAAACAACACCCTGAAGGATCGTGTTCAGTCGGTAATAGAGCTGCTGGATTCCAGGCCGGAACCTACCCAAGACGTGTTGGATCAAATCAGAAAGTTATTGACATAAGGATGCTTAAAGATGCCCTACGATATTGAAAAAGATATTGATTACGCAGAGTATGAGAAACTTATTTGCCAGCACAATCCCGAAAATGCGCAACTGACAGCACGGGTAGTAAAACTTTATCGAGAGTTAAGTTTTCAAGGAAAAAAAGAGGTCTTTGATATTCTTGTTTTGCATATGTTGCATGAGATTCATTCAATATCTCCGATTTCGCCATTACTCACGGATGAGGAGGCCATTGTTAATGAACTTGAAAATTTCAAAAAATTAGGACTTCTTGAGCAGGTTATGGGGGTGGTTTCCTTTTTTATCATGCGCCAAAAAGAGATGCATGAGGAAGCAAAAAAATATAGCCGCCAAAAAGCCAGTAATCAGAAGACGAATACACGGGTAACGTATTGCAAAGCATTGGAAAATTTCTTAATTGAAGTTGAATCTATCTGGCATCCACTACAAAAAGATGGAGAACCAGCAAGAATGGTACGAAATTCTCAGATGAATAAAAAATCTGCATTAAAAAAGGTTTATGACAAACATTCGGCGGAGATAGAGGAAAAATTAAGGTCTTGCGGATTCCAAGGCGACTGCAAAAAACAATTTTACAATTGCTTCGACTATTACACAAATAAATACGTTGAGGTGTTCAATGATGGTAAAACCATCAATGGACATGTGCGCGAAACACGGGCTCATCGTTCGGAAGCTTCAAGAAAAAAATCCAGTCGAGCAGCGAAAGAAGTCTGGGCCAAAAGAAAAATGAAACAATAATCCGAACGCATCTTCGACATCTGTACCGCAAGGGGCTTCCTCTTGCGGTTTTTTTATGCCTTGCCCCTTTTGTAATTCAGTCCTGAATTCTATAAAAAGTATAACGCCAATATAGTTTATAACCATTTGTATTTCAATGCGTTGCGCCGTGTTGTCCCCTTGAAATCCTCATCTTTTTGTGGTATCTTTGAAGCGGTTTGCAAGGAGCATAATAACGATGGACCAAGTTGAACAAAGATTGCGGCTGCAGACGGTGCAACTGACGTGCCGGCTGCTTGCGCAACTTTTGACTTCCGGCTTGGTTACGACGGGTGAACTGAGCATCATCAGGAAGCATCTGACTGCGCTCGCGAAGACGGGGGAGTTGGCACCGGCAGTGAAGCCGAAATTGCTTACCGGCCCCGAGGCGGCGGAGATGCTGGCGATTTCATATTCGCAGTTCCGCACCCTGGCGCGTGAAGGCGCGTTTCCTTTCCGGCGCAGAATGATAGGGGGGAAAACAGTTCGTTTTCTTAATACCGATATTATCGACTACATGCTGGTCGGTTCGCTCCAAGGCGAAGGCGCGGACGAAGGGGGTGGCGATGATGTCTAGACCGGATTTCCCCAATGACCCTGACATACTGACGACCGTTGGCGAGCCGTTTTCGCGGTACGGGAAACACGGCGTCCGCATAAACCATCGCTGTTTTTCGGAGTTGTACCGAAAGAAGCGTCCGCTTAAGTATTTTGACAGCAACGGATTCGTCGTCTGCATTGACAACAACTGGGGAACGTTGGATGACCGGGTGTTGCGCAACGAGCTTGAGGAATTGATCGCCGACGTGGCGCTTGATTACGACCTCCAAGGCGAGGTGCAGCCCACCGAAGCCGATCTGGGTGAGATCGTGAAGATTCTGAAGCGCCGGACGTGGGCAGGTGTGTTGCCCAAGCCCGACCCGGACGCGATCCCCGCGGCGAACGTGCTGCTGCGCTGGAGCGAAGAAAAACTCGACTTAGAAATCTCGCAATATTCGCCGGATATTTTTTTGACCAGCCGTTTGCCCGTTAAATACGATCCGGATGCAAAGGCTCCGAAGTTCGAGGCGGTCCTCGAGGAAATTATGCCCGATTCCGATGATCGCCGGGGTGCCCAAGAATATCTCGGTGCGGCGCTATTTTTCGTCAACCGTACTCGGAAGTTTCTGCTCTGCCTCGGCGAAGGAGGATGCGGAAAAACTATACTTAGTTTGTTTCTTATCAAGATATTAGATAAGGCGCGTGCCCTTGAGCTCAACATCGAAAACGTCCGGAATCCGTACGAGCTCGCCAGCCTATCCAATCAGACGCTGCTGACCGCCCCGGAGGCAGTCAGCCGCGCACTCTGCACCGATGGAGCCGAGCATGTAAAAAAACTCGTGGGAGGAGACTTTTTTCAGACGCGGCAAAAATTTCGCAACGAGCGGGTCGATCACTACGGTCTGTTCAGCCTCATAATCATGTCGAACCACAAACTGCGCTTCGCGTTCGAAGGGCGCGGAGACGAATGGCGCGACAGGACGATACCGATCTTTTTTGATCATCATATCTCGGACGAGCGGCGTAACGTCAATATCGTAGATGAGCTTTGGACTGCCGAGGGGCCGGGGATTTTCAATTGGTTCCTCGACGGTGCCCGGCGGGTCAGGAAGAACAATTGGAAGATCACGCTGTCTGCGGTCCAAAGCGATCGTCTGGAGCGACTGCTGGCGCTGAGTGACCCAATGGCGGTGTTTGTACGAAACCACGTGGTGCTGTCGGCGGGCGACTACTTTACGTCGTCTGCCGCCTGGGAGAAATATATGGAAATTCGCGGAGGCGCGGGGTTGCCCATGCTGGACGCTGGGGCGTTCTACAAGCAGCTCGCCCAAGCGATGGGCGAGATCTACCAAGCGACCGCCGTGAACTCGCTGCCCGGCAAGCAGCGGGGCTACCGCGGATTTTCGCTCAAATAGTGGACGGCTCGCGCGCGCTCGTGATAAAAGTTCGCAAAACGGCGTATTTGCCGTCGTTGCCGTCGTAAAATAGGCCGAAATCGGCCGGAAAGGAAGAAAAATGCAAGAAAACAACGAATTGATGTGGGGCGGAGATCGCGACCGTTTGGGAGATTACCGGGCGATCAATGAGCCGGAGATCATCGAATCTGGTGACCGCTCCCAATGGTCGCTGTTCCCGCTGACCGCGGCGAAACTGGAAGCCGCCGTTCGGCGCAGCGACACGGCGGGGCCGATGTCACTCGGGCCGTTTTATCCATCCCTGCTGCGGAAGGAATGCGCATTGCTGCTGCCGCGTCCGGTGTTTGGGATCGACGACCCCGCATTGACTGTCCTGTTGGACACGTGGAACAGAAATTTTAGTTTTTGGAGGTGCCGCGCCATTGGCGACGTGCTGGCGCGCTACGAGGCGATGAGGTGGAATAATGCTGATAGGTAAATCTAACGGAGGCGAGGCTTTTAGGGAGTATGTCGACGCGCAGTCACGGCTGACAGTGTGGGCGGTAAATCATATCAATTCGCCGTCGATCTCGAAGTTGGGCCTGTCGCACATTCCCGGAGGGGCTGTCGATGCATCCGGGACGAAAATGATTCATGCCAGCGGTCCCGGTCTGACACTGGAAAAGCATGTCGTCGAGCCGGGGATGGTTCCTCGTGTAGGTTCGCAGTCCACGACGCTGACGCCGCCCGTCCGCCATCGCGAGTTGGTTGACGTCGCCCCGACCAGTGCCTCGCTGGTGTTCGGCGAGATGATCGGATTGTGCGATCCTGTTTACATGGCCGGGAAACTCGAATTGTTCAGCCGCAACATGGACAAGGTGTCCGGGCCGAAGCTGGTCCGCGCGTTTTGCGAGCCTCAGGTTATTGTCGACGGTATCAACGACATGGTGTGCTATGATGCGGACGGCAATTTTGCAGGACGCTACATTGTGCTTAACGGAGAAGTTTTTGAGGCAAAGCTTTTTAAATATACGAAATCTCCGGGGATGGGGTATTTTTTGTTCAAGCCCGGGGAAAGCGTGATTTTTACCCCGCCGGATTGCGATGGAACGTTCACTACGAATGCCAACACCGCGCACGCGAATCGCGGCATGGGTTGGATCTGCAAGGCCGGTGGGGTGGATAAGTTGCCGTGGCAGATCATCAAGCGCTACGAGAAGGCTCGGATCGTGTGGGAGGAATACCCTGATGCCCCGGGTGTGACCAGAAGCAGCTTCGCCGGGGTGTTCTCCATCGCTACCGAGGCCAAGCGTCGCGGCGTGGCGATGAAAATTATCCGTGCGACAGCTTCCGCCGATACACGCTGGGGAGTGTGCGTTGCGCAGGAAAGACTGCTCGACGACCGCGAGGTCAAAAAACTGGCGCGGCGGTTCAAGCTCAAGATCGATCCGGTGTGGAACGGCTTTCCCGGAGAGATCGACTTCGACGATGAGCATCAGGTGCGCAAGGTGCCGCCGTTTTGGGACGACAATCGTGTCGCCGCGTTCTTCGGTATGAAAAACGTCGATTTCATGTTGGAGATGGTCACGCCGCGGCTCACTCCTTGGATCTCCTGCGGTCGGGTGTTGGCGGTCGTTGATGAAAAGGAGCGACTGCTGGCCAAGAAGATCCATACGCATGGAGGCGACAAAGTGCGGGTAGCCACGTCAGAAGTGTTCAGAGACGAGGATTTCTTCATCGAGAAGGTTGCGCCCGCGATAGATATGGTTTTCGTCGTGCCCCCGAGCAATGAAAAACAGTCCCACGTCCCAGCGGGTCTAGAACTCTGCGCGCAGGCGGGGTTGCCGGTCGGAATCTTTTCGCGGAGTGAAGACGCTCCCCAACTGGAAACGGATGCCGTGTGCTACTACGTGACGAAGCATCCGGCCGAAAAGGGCGTTTTCTGCGTCAAGAGCATGAACAACAACACGATAACCAAGTACAAGTTCTCGCCGTCCGGAGTGGAGGAAACTCCGGGCACGGAGGGCGATATGAAAAAAGGAGAGTAAAAATGGAAGTGACCGTAAAAAAGGCCAAGGCGATCTTGATCAGGTTAGCCCAAAGGCAGCTCGCCGGAGGTAAGCCGCAGCCCGTAATATTTTGGGGGGCTCCCGGAATCGGGAAGTCCGACATCGTCAAGGCCGTGGCCAAAGAACTCGGCATCGAACTGCGTGATGTTCGTCTGGCTCAGTTGGACCCGGTCGACCTGCGCGGTGTCCCCACCGTGGAAGACGGGCAAACCAAGTGGGCTACACCGAGTTTTTTCTCGACCGATCCGAACTCGGCGGGCATCCTTTTTCTCGATGAGCTTTCCGCTGCCGACCCGTCGATTCAGGTCGCCGCCTATCAACTCCTGCTGGATCGGCGTGTCGGCGAATATGAATTGCCGCCGAAGTGGATCATCGTGGCGGCCGGCAATCGCGCCGAGGACAATGCGGTCTCGCTGCCCATGTCGTCGGCGTTGGCGAACCGTATGATGCACCTCGAACTCCGGGCTGAGCCCGAGGAGTGGGCGCGCTGGGCGAGCAAGCATGCTCTCGATCCTTCGGTGATCGGTTTTATCCGCTTCCGCCCGGGGATGCTCTTCGCGGCTGGCGAAAACTGCGAGCGTGGCTGGCCGTCGCCGCGCAGTTGGGAGCGTGTTTCCAACATTCTTGAGGTCGGTTTCGATGATGGCGAACTGTCGCCCTGCGTTGCCGGTCTGGTGGGCGATGCGGCCGCTGCGCAGTTTCTGGCGTACCGCCGCCACTACAAGGCGTTGGGCGACGTGCGTGAATTTATGCTCGACCCCGGCAAGCCGCTCAAACTCGGCAATAACAAGCCTGATGTTTGCTATGCGTTGGCTTCGGCGCTCGCTTACTGGGTTGGACGCGGAGAAAACCCGGCGGAAGCGGCGCAGTTGCTCGACGGCTTCTTCCGGCTTTCGCTGCTGCTGCCACCGACCTTCGCGGTCGTGGCGATGATCGACGCGCTGGAAGGCGATAATACCGGCGCGCTGTCCGAACGGATGACCGCCCATCCCGACTTCGTCGCGTGGCAGACCCGCTTCGGCGACGAATTGGGCAAGCGGAGGTGACTCATGAGCATCAATGACTTCAAGACGGTGGTGGAGCAGGATCGCATGGAGCTGATGTTCCGCTTCCCGTTTTACGGGCGCGTCATCTGTCAGTGTGAATTGGTGCCGGTGCGGTCGCCGGATGCGCCGGTCGCGTGCAACGACTGCCGCCACATCTACCTCGCGCAACAGGCATACTTGGCGTTGCTCCCTGAGGAACGGTTGTTGGTTCTGGCGCATGAAGTGCTTCATATCACGTTGCGCCATGCGTTCAGGTGCGGCAACCGGGATGAAGAGCGCTTCAGCTTCGCCGCGGATGCGGAGATCTACCCGCTGCTGCGTGACGAGTTCCCGCAGGCGGTCATGCGTGGCTATAAAACGGCGTGGGACGGCTTGACGGCCGAGGAGATATACGAGCTGCTGCCGAAAAAGCTTCCTGCATCCCCGCCGATGCACTGTTATCCCTCCAATACGCCCAATACACCGCCGAGCGAAGATCACGGCGACGGCGACATGGTAAACATGGCCTCTCAAGGAGGCGATGACGTACCCGACGATGATTCGGAAAATACCGCTGCAGCCGGTGGCGATGGTGACGACACGGGAGCCGAAAAACCTGATGGCTGCGATGGCGGCGCTCAAGATCAATCCGAGGGCGAAGAGCAGGGCCAAGGCGGATGTCAAGGTCAAGACCAAGGCAAAAACGCCATCGGCGGTCAGGGCCGGGGCGAAGGGAGTGATAAAGAAGACAGCCAAGGCGGTGACGTTGTCGAAG
>Ga0310696_10000387_pt1 | contig 71959 bp, 57 predicted proteins | sample AusTroGonzalo_MG_4_FD_203885 | JGI IMG/M metagenome (GOLD analysis project Ga0310696, IMG submission 203885) | Bovine rumen microbial communities from tropical cattle in Woodstock, Queensland, Australia - Gonzalo_02 (v2) (version 2) | ecosystem: Host-associated > Mammals > Digestive system >...
GCGCGCGCGATGATCTGGCATGACATGCTTCTCGAACGCGGCGACCCGCGCTGGAAGGGCTATGTGCATCATGGCACGAAGACGACGGCCGCGCTCGCGGATACGCTCCCCAAGGACGTGATCATCTGCGACTGGCAGTATTCCTACGGCAACATGAAAGAAACGCGCAAGGACTGGCCCACAATGGCGTACTTCAAGGAGAAGGGTTTCCCCGTGGCCGGGTGTCCGTGGATGAACTACAACGCGATGAAGCCGATGGCGGACTATATCGCCAAGATCGGCGGCTTCGGATTCATCGAGACTACGTGGCATCGGCTTTGCGGAAAGGACTGGGCTGACATGTACCGCTACGGCGCTTCCGCCGCTTGGGGCACCGATGTGCGCGGCACGGGCAAGTATGGTGCCACGCCTTCGTTCGATACCGAGTTTGCGAACGTCTTGAGGCTGGTCGGGCACGACATGAAGGCGACGGACTACCTTGACGCCGGGCTCATCAACTACCAGATTCCGCCTGCGTGGTGGATGGACAACTAGTCGTCACGAGGATCTTGGACTTCGCCTTGTATCTGATGTCCGCGACCTGTGGCTCGAGTCGGCATAGAATGCAGACTCTCCATTATTGGTCACGCATCGACTTGGCGGATGGTGCGGCCGAAGTGGCGCTTGTAGATGCGATAGACCTGGTTGGCGGAAGTGAACTGCATCGACCTGACTATGTCGTTCACCCTTTCGCCGGACTGGATGCGCTTTTGCGCCTCTTCCATCCGCGCCTTTTCGATTTCGTGCCGGATTGTCGTATTGCCGGCCTGCGAGAAGCGCAGATATGCCAACTGGCGCGAGCAGCCGAGGTGGGCGACGACGTCAGAAGGCGTAATGTTGCGCGTGCGATTGGAGTAAATGAATTCAAGTGCCATCTTGACAAGCCGTGTAGCGGAGAGCGAACGGGACGTCGACTCTCCGGTGAACACGTCCCTGGCGGGAATCAGCGCCTCGTGTATCCTCCCTTTCCACCTGGGGTGGTTGAAAAGGAAGTCGAGTTCCCGGGTGGCCTGCTGGCCCATCCTGCGCATGTCCAGGACGACGCTTGAAATGCTCATGCCGCATTTTTCGTGCTGCGTCAAGTCATTGTCCACGCCGATGACCGCCACCTGTGATGGAACCGGAATGTTCTCCGCCCGGCAGGCGTTGATGACATCGGCAGCCCGCATGTCGGAGGTCGCCATGACGGCGGCGGGCTTCGGAAGCTTGCGCACCCAATTCCGCAGTCTGTCCATATAGTCGGAGGATGGCAGGTGGAACGCCGCAGGAGGTTTGGCATAAGGTGCCTTTGCCGATGCCGGATAGTCGTCCGGGAATGTCGTAGTCTCAAGGCCGCAGCGTTTCATCGTGTCGCGGAAAGCCATCATGCGTTCTGTTGAATAGAACTGGTAATTCAGTTCGTGGACATAGCCCGCTGACTTGTATTCGCCGCGTTCGAGAAGGTGCCGTGCGCCGCGACGGCCGACGTCCGCATTGTCGATCCAGACCGATGATATGGCGTCTGTACGGGCGGAGAGGCGCTGGTCGGTGATGTTGACGAGAACCGTGGGCGTATGCGACTTGGCGATTCGCTCCATCACATCGTCGGTGCCTGGCATAGATATGATAACTCCATCGAACGGTCTGCCGTCCTCGTCCACAAGTTCGCCGCAGCCGAAGAATCGTCCGGGGCGGACGGTGCTCAAATACCAGTTGCTCATGCTGGATGCAGAGTCTAGAATCCCCGCGAAGAAGTCTCTTCCTGCCCGCCTCATCGAGCATACGACCAGAACGCTGTAGTCCTTGGTTTTCATGACGTGAAGTATATCATAATATTGGACTAAATGGAATATTGACTTTGGATGGAAGGGAAGAATATCGCTTGCTGTCGAAAACCGAGTTTGCTATAATCCCCGCCATCAATAGCACAAAAGGAGAACTTCGCATGTCCATGAAAGGAATAGCATTGGTACTTGCGGCTGTGGCCGCTTTTTGCGGCATGGCAGATACGACTGTCACTACAATCCCGGAGAACGGGACTTTGTACATTGGCGGCGTAAGCGCAGATCCCCTTAACAGGGGCTTCATCATATTCGAGCCGGGATCTACGCTTGTCGTAACCCAGCAGAACAACGTACTTATCGTCTGGGCCACGCTTGTCGCGACAAACGGCGCCGCCACGCTGGAGTTCCGCGGCACGGCGGGACCTCAGTTGTCTAGCCATGTGTTTGCCTGCGGGGAAGGGTCGCTCACCGTAAGTGGTACCTCTGCGGTTTATCTCGGTCATGATCGATATCAGCCTGTGTACGATGTCGCGAACATGACAATGAGCGGTTCAGGAGGTGACGGGATTGTGTTGCGCTCGACCTGTACCATGTTGAGCTTTCCGTCTGCATGGAGCGCGATGGATACTGCGAAGATATGGCTGTGCGGAGAATCCGACATGTTCCCCGGTAGCGACGTCGTCGAACTTTCAAGTGGCAACTGGATTCTTGCGAACAACACGGCCATTCCTGCGGCAAAACCTATTCGAGTGCGTCATCCCTCGTCCCTCGCGGTGTTGCCGCGCAGGGTTGAAGGCCGGGATGACATTGTCTCCAACTTTCCTGAAACGATACCGATGCGGTATGAAGATTCGGCGGCGTTCACCAACTTCAACCCGATTGTCATGGTCCCTTCGGGCGGCAACTTGCCGACGCTTATGTTCTCAAACAGGGTCGAGGCCGTGTGCGCGGGGTCGCTCTCAGGAACTGGTGTCGTGAGTGCGGTCGGGTTCGCGCAGTCCTATTCCGCCTCATCTCCTCTCCGCGTCGGCCTTGCGGGAGACAATGCCGGATTCTGTGGAACGATTCTCCTTGAAAAGGCGTTCACCGAATTCTCTTTCGGCCATGCCAACGCCGCAGGTTCCGCGACGATTAAACACAATGCGGCCAATTGTACTCTTGCTGGCGTCGAAGGTCTCGATGCGTCAGTTGATGTCGAGGACAACTCCGGAAAGATGACATTTGCTGGGGGAGGAAAGTTCTCTTTTGTTGATCATTCCTTCACCAATATCGTTGCGCACTGGTTCGATTTCTCGCGCGTAGATACGCAATTCTATCCTGGCTATGGCTCGTCCAGTCCTCGGCCCGATGCCAAATACAACGGCTATCCATTGGTCGAACGGGTGGTGGATTGGCGAAATCCAGAAGCGACATACTCGTTCTGGAACCGGCGAATGTACATGAACAACGGTACATTTGACTACGTATCTTCCGTATATGGATGCCGGATGAACAATGCTGGCGCGTCTGGTGACATGAGTTACGTCGCGTTCCCTCAAGGACGTCTGCCGTTTTCGGACGGAAACGGCTACGGGGGCTACCGCACGGCGATTCCTGTACAGATGGTGGTCATGGTGTTCGGGAGTCAGTACGGTGGCGGAAACGCCATCATCGGCACGGATAACGGAGCCTTCGGGCGCACGGGCAAAACGACCTCCGACGGCGTAACCACAAACGCAAGCCACTCCATCTGGGTGGATGGCGAGCAGGTTGATCCGACGGCTGCTTCCTTGAACGGCGCATGGCAGGTCATTTCCGTCTGCATGGACGGAGAACCGTTCGACGGCATCGGCTGGAACAGCTGGGTGAAAGACAGCAGTTACGGTGGGCAGTGCTACGGCGAAATCATGATCTTCACCGAGTCCGTGACAGAGAAGCAGCGTCTGGCCGCCGAAGCGTACCTTTCGGAGAAATGGGGGCTGACGTCGCAATATTCGGCGGCGGCGAGTGCGAGATATGCGGAATTGAGCGCCGTAACAAACCGTGTGACGATACGTGATGGCGCAACGGTGAAATCAAACGGAGACGCCGTGCTTCTTGATGGTATCTGCACTGGGACGCTGGAACTTTCAGGAGGCAGTGTTGTCGCCGGACGTAGGCCGTATGAGGAAGGTGAAGTGCCGTCCGCCGGGCGGTTGTTCTGGTTGGATGCAGACGATGAATCGACCTTGGTGCGCTGGAAGGATATTGGAAAAGCAACATGTGTAAATCAGGTGCTGGCCGTGCGCAACAAGACGTCATCCGAGTTCGTTGTCGGAGAAGCGGTTGCGTATGGCACGGGTATGCGTGCCCCGACATGGGTCAAATCGGTGCGCGGAACGTGCCCCGAGCGCGGATGGATCGATTTCAACGAATGGTATGGAAGCGACGGGAACGGCAACTGCCTGCGGTTTTATAACTATTACGAAGGGATACTAGACGACGCGTCATCGGCAACGGTGGCCACGATGAACACAAGGACTGCGCTTATCGCACAGGACACTTCCCATGGCGGTGGGCTTCCGCTGCTCGACAATCTATTTGCGAGCGGATCAATCGCAAGACGTGACGGAACTTCGCCTGTCCCGATATGGCGTAATGGAAGTCCCTCGCAGTTCGCCAACGGCGAAAACCGTCTGAACGGACAAACGGTGGATCAGACCAAGGGATTTTCTGGCGCGCCAGAGGTGTTCACTGTGCGTGGCACAGACACGTTCAACGTTCCTTTCATCGACTACTACGGGCATACGGAAAACAAGTCATATGAGGCAGGGAAGGGTGCCGTCATAGGTGAAATTCTCTACTATTCTACTCCGCTGGCGGACGATGTCGTTTCTGGGCTGGAAGCGTATCTGATGAAGAAGTGGCTTGGTCGCCTCCCGGACGGCTTTTCGGATGTGGGCGGTGCTACAATCCTTGGATCGGGAAGGGTTTCGGTTGCGGACGCGGCGGGGCGACCGAACCTTGGGGAGTCGTATTCGGGTGTCTATGAGATATCGGGCGATGGCAGATTTTCAATGGAGATTGATCCTTCAACCGGTGAGGTGCATGGTGCACTGGTTGCTCCCAACGCCACATTCAAGTTCCCCAGCACCTGTACTCTTGACGTAAGCTTCACTTCGCGGCCGCGTGTCAGGGGAAAGGTGTCCTACACGCTTGTAGAGTGCGCGGCACTGGATGGAGAGGTCGATTGGACGCTAGATTGCGGAGCGAATGTGCCGCCATACGCCAACTTTGTGCAATCCGGCAGCAAGATCGCGCTCGAAGTCTCCGAACAGGGCATGATGATAATAGTCCTGTAGGATCGACACGTCATGTCTGCGCGTGATATTCTTTTCGTAGCTGTCGTAGTGGCGGCGTCGATTTCGGCGCATGGGGTGGTGTCCTTGCTCGACTTTGAAGACGCCTTTGAATCTGTAGTCAAAGTGCGTGAAGATGGAGCGCAGGGTGCGGCGACGATAACGAACGTCTGCTCCACATCTGGGCGGCATGCGCTTTGGATGGGGCCGAGCGGCGGCAAGGCCCCTGCGGAGAGATTCGGCTTTGCCGAGGTTTTGTGGAATGACAGGACGAAGGACGACTGGTCTCGTTTTTCGCGCCTGACGTTCGACGTCACAAACCTTTCACGCGACGAGCGCAAGCTCGTCCTTTACCTCTACGACAAGGGCATGAAGAAGAGCAAAGACGCTCGCTTCGCCTTCTCCGTGCCTTCGGGCATCACGAGACGCATCGAGATTTCGCTCAATCGGATCGGAAGCGGGATAGATCTGCGGTCGATGAATGGGATTGCGATTGTGAACAGCGAGGTCTTGTTCGGATGCGTTGTGCTCGACAGGTTTGTGTTGCTGGATGAGGACGAAAAGTCGTTGACGGCGACCATGCAAACGGCGTTTGGCGATGATGTCCGTGATGCGCTCAAGGCGGAATCCGCGCTTTTGGACGAGCTTGACAGGGAACTTGCGGAAAAAGATGCGATACGTCTGCGCGAACTGAAGGCGAGTCTTGCGGCGGAAGTCGCGGCACAGAAGCGTAATCTTGCGTCGTTTGCGAAGAGGATTGGCTTGCCGGATGGTTCGAGGATGCTGGTGGCGCAGGCGACCGGCATGGATCAAATTCGTCCGCGCCAGACGGACTTTTCGCGCCTTTCCCCTGCGGAAGGAATACGCATCCGTCTTGCGAAGGGCGAATATGAAGGGGCGCAGATAGCCGTTGCCTCTGCTGGCGAGGATGCGATCAGAGGTGTGCGTGTTACAGCGGAGGGAGACGCCGCCTCGCGCTTGCGCATCGAAGTGGCTCCTGTCGGATACGTGTTTGCCGATGCGCCTACTGCCCATCGTCAGGCGTACTGCGAAGCAACGCAAACAAATTTGTGCGGATACGTTCGCAAGACTTGCGAAACGCCGCTTGGGTGGTACGCCGACCCTATTCTGCCTTTCCTCGGCAAGGTTGACGTGTTGCCGGGCGATGTGCAGAGTTTCCATGTGCGCATCCACGCGCCGGAGGAATCGGCGGCGGGGACATTCAACGGTTCGCTTCGTGTGTCGGCTGAAGGTGTCGATGATGTGGTCGTGCCGCTGACGGTGCGCGTGAACGGCTTCAAGGTCGGGAAGATTTCCGCGTTGCCGTTGCTGGCATCGTTCACGCCGTATGTCCAACCGCTTTCTCTGTCGTGGACAAAGGCACAGGCGGACGAGGTACAGCGCGATCCAATGGCGCCTGTAAATCTCTGGCGGCGCAAACGTCTGGAATGGGCGGACTTTCTGTTTGAATACTTCATAGTTCCCTCTACGATATATCCTTCTCGCGGGGACAAGATTCCAGACTTCGACCTTGTCTTGCGTGGATTGGAGAAGGGGCGGGTTGGATATTTTACCGTCGGACCTTGGACGAAGTGTTCAGACGAGGAATCATGGCGAAAGGAGTATCTGGAGCCGCTGAAGAAGCGCGTGGCGACGGCGCGGGCGGCTGGCTTGGGAGATTGGATTGTCACTTATGGATGCGACGAGACGGAGGACGAGTATTTCCCTGCGATACGCAAGGCACTCGACATCCTGCACAAGGAAGTCCCAAACGTGCCGATTGTGACGACGGCGGTGGATCCTTCGCTCGGCACGGAGTCGCCGCTTGGGGGAATCGACTGGTTTGTTCCGCTCACGAGCAAATGGAATCCGGAGATGGCGGTGGCGGCGCGGGCGCAGGGACGCAAGGTGCTGTGGTATGTCGCGTGTGGCGAATTGCCACCGTTGGCAAACATGTTTGTGGAGAGTCCCCTCAGCGAAGGGCGGCTGCTCATGGGTGCGCAGGCGCTCAGGATGAGGCCCGACGGATTCCTGTACTATGCGGTCTCGAAGTGGAATCAACGTCGTCCCATAGAGACAGGGCCATTCACGGAATGGTCGCCGCATGGGATTCGCCATCGCGGCAAGAATGCGTATGACGGCGATGGCGTGTGGGCGTATTGCGGTCCGGGCGGAATGCCGATTGCCACGCTTCGTCTGGAGAATTTCCGAGACGGGATCGAAGACTACAACTGCGCCAAGATACTTGAACGGCTCTTGGCCGCGCACAAGGACAAGGATGATTCATGGGCGGTGTCGGCACGCGAGGCGATCCACGTGCCTCTTTCGGTGATGGAATCCATGGCGAATTTCACGGATGACCCGGCGGCGATTCGCGCATGGCGTGAGAAGATTGATGACCTTATCGAACATGTGGGGGAGCCGCGAAACCGCATGGACTTCTCCGAAAGGGTCTTCGGAATCCGCTGACCTACCACCGTTGGCGGAATGATGATGTTTTCTTGGCGGATTGGGTATTCCGTTATGCGCGTCGTTTTTGTATAATTCAAGGTAACGACTGGAAAAGGAGTAAAACCATGCTGAACGACTACGGATACATAGAGAAGGCGATCGCCAACATCAAGGAGGTCGCGGAGAAGCAGGAGGCCAACATCAAGGCTGCCGCTACGCTGATGGCTGACGCCATCGCCGCCGACAAGCTCATCTACGTCTATGCGGGCGGCGGGCACACGACGCTTGCGATGGGCGAGATGTTCTTTCGCGCGGGAGGGCTCGCGAACATCAACCCGATGATGGAGACGGCGCTTTCGGTCTTCAACCAGGCGCTCAAGTACCTGGAGCTCGAGCGCACGGTGAACTTCGGCGCGTCGATCGTCAAGTACTACAATCCGCAGAAGGGCGACGTCGTCATATTCTTCCACAACATCGGCATCAACCCCGCCACCATCGACGCGGCGGAGGAATGCAAGAAGCGCGGCATGAAGATCATCGCCGTCGCCTCGTCGTATTGGCAGAACGAGATGCCGAAGGACCACTTCATCCGCCATCCGAACGGGAAGAACCTCTTCGACTACGCCGACGTGTGCATCGATGACTACAACCCCGTCGGCGACGCAGTCGTGAACGTGCCCGGCATGACGACGCCGATAGGCCCCGTCTCCAACGTCGTCGATTTCACGATTGCGCATCTCCTTGAGATCGAGACCTGCCGCCAGTGCGTCGAGCGTGGTATCGTGCCGCCAGTCTGGAACTCGGCCAACGCGCCGGGCGGCGACGAGAAGAACGCCGCGTACCTCGCGAAGTACAAGCCGCTCGTCAAGTGCCTGTGAAGAAGTGTTGAAAGTGTAGAGTTGAGAATGAAAACTTGTCAAGCACAGGCACAACGGACTTGTGAAAGTCGTTACAGGGCTTCGTCACCACAGGTTTGTAAATACTCTTGAAAATGGAAGATGTCATTTCTAAGTATAGTATAATGCGCAATCTAGCATTTAATTTTACTTGAAAACAGCAAGTGTCATTTTTAAGTAAAATTCGTAGTTGACTGCTGCGCGGTGAATATGGTAACATACACGCAACTTGAACACGAATCGGAGTTGTTGACATGTTCATTGGTCGAGAAGAGGAGTTGAAGCTCTGTGGATTGTCGAAAACATACTGAACAGTACAGGATTCGTGGGACGGAACTCGCTTGACATGGAGTTGAAAGAGCTCTCGGTGCGAAATTCCGTCCAGATGTGGGGGGATAGCGCATCTCGAATGTCAACGCGGGGAAAACTGGATATGCTTTCCGTGACGGGCGGTGTTCCAAAGTATCTCGAGGAGGTGCGTCCATCGCTGTCTGTCGACGAGAACGTGAGGCGGATGTGCTTCATGCCGAATGGCATATTATTTCGCGAGTTCGACGAAACCTTCAATCAGGTGTTTGGAAGGAAGGCAAAAGTCCGAGGGAAAGTGTTACGGGAACTGGTCGATCATCCGAAGACCGTTGCGGACATCGCGGCAAAAGGCAGGACGTCGGTCTGCGGGGCATATTCCAGGACGTTGGAGGATCTTTGCAGGGCTGGATATGTCATGCGTGACGACGGATTGAATCCTCTGTCCGGCAAGGCGATAAAGTGTGCTCGTTTTCGAGTCAGCGACAATTACGTTCGTTTCTATCTGCATTACATCGAACCGCGTCGTGATGCAATTGCCCGTAGGCTGTTTGAATTCTCGTCTGTTGAGCAACTGCCAGGGCTACAGGTTTTCTATGGACTGCAGTTCGAAAATCTTGTCTTGAACCATGTGAACGACTTGTTCCCGCTTTTGGGACTGGACAAATCTCTTGTCCTCTCGGCGTTTCCGTATGTCCAGGCGCAGACGAAGCGCCATCGCGGATGTCAGATAGACCTCTTGATCCAGACGCAGCGTACGTTGATGGTCGTTGAGATCAAGCGATGCAAGGAGATAGGGTATGAAGTTGTCGAAGAAGTTGACGAAAAGCTGAAGCACCTAGCCTACGACAGGTCGTTGTCAGTACGAACGGCTCTTGTGTACGACGGACGGCTTTCGCCGCGCATAGAGGCAGACCGATTCTTCGACTTCATAATTCCCGCCGATAAGTTTTTCTAAACCTTTTTTTGATTAAGTCCGAGGTAGAAAGGGGAATGTGCATGATTAGTATTCTAGCGATGTCGGCTTGTTGCCTTTTGGCGAGTTCAACGGTGCCGAGGAACGCGGCGTCGGTGGTGGAGGTTGGAGGCGTTCCTCGCTTCGCCATTGATGGAAAGCCAATGACGGCGACGGCGGTGATGCCGTCCCCGGCGATGAAGCCGGGCGAGGCCGAAGCTCAGCTTAAGGCGTTCCGCGATGCAGGCGCAATGCTGTCAAGCGATGTCTGGACGATGTACGACAAGCGCTACAACCCTCGCCAGTGGTGGCTTGGCGACGGCGAGTACGACTTCGCGCTTTTCGACGCGCTCGCGAAGGCGCTCGTAGATGCCGCGCCCGACGGCTTCATATTCCCGCGAATCAAGCTGGACCCGCCGGCAAAATGGATTGCGGAGCATCCCGAAGAGATGATGAACGCCATTTCCGCCAAGCCCGAATCGCAAGCGTGGCGAACGCTGTATCGCCGCATGCTCAAGGATGTCGTCGCCCATGTCGAGGCGTCGTCCTACGCCGACCGCGTTATCGGCTACCATCTGGGCGCGTTCCATTGCGGCGAATGGCTAACGGGCGAATGGAAGGCGGAAAACCGCGCATACATTCCGTCCGTGCCGTTCGGCGACGGCGAACCGTTTCCCCCGCTTGAAGCTACGGCCGCCCGCAGAGCCGCGATCTCCCAAAGGGCGGATGCCGTGGCAGACGTGCTCATCGACGCGGCAACATGCGTGAAGGAGGAGACTGGCGGACGGCGCATCGTCGGAGCGTTCTTCGGATACCAGTCGATAGCGCACGAGAAGGTTTCTCGCGTCGTGAAGTCGGGCAAGGTCGATTTCTTCGCGGCGCCGCCCGTTTATTTTGCAGTGAGGGAGCCTGGGCACTCGGGACGCTCGCAGGCGTACTATCAGGCGTCGTACCGCTTGCATGGCTGCATCTATTACGAGGAGTCCGACTTCCGGACGTATCTCTCGGACCCCGCGTTCAGTCCGCCGAACCAGACTCGGCGGCGTCCGCTCGACGAGTCGATTGGAATCATCCGCCGCTCCGTCGGCAAGTGCCTCGCAGGAGGCTGGGAGAACTGGTGGTTCCTGCTGGGCGGCAACGATACGTTCGCCGCGCCGGAGATGATGGAGTCGATTCGCATCGGCGCAAAGGAGGAGCGCGACACGCTTCTTACGGCGCAGTGGACGCCTGCGGAGGTGGCGGTATTCACGGCCGCAGACGAGTACATAACGAGCGTAGGTACGCATGCGCCAGAATTCAGGCTTTTGTGCAAAGAGAACCTGCACAGGGATGCGCTTCCTGCCTGCGGAGTTCCGTTCGACTCGTACGAGCTTTCCGACATTGCCGATCCAAGGCTTCCGGACTACAAGGTTTACGTCTTCCCCAATGCCTTCACGCTGAGCGAGGAACGTCTCGCCAGGATCAAGGAGCGCGTGTGCCGCGCTGGCAAGACTGCAGTCTGGATACACAAGTCTCCACAAGGCCTTTCGGACGGCGACGGCAAGGGCGGATGGAAGAGCGTAGTCATGCCGCTTTCGCCGACTGCCGCGGATCTGCGCAAGGCGTTTCGCGATGCAGGTGCGCACGTCTGGATCGACACGGACGACATTCTCGCCGTTGGTCGCGGATATGTCATGGTGCATGCGGCTTCGAACGGCACAAAGAAAATTCGTCTTGAGAAGTCTTGCGACGTTCGCGAGATATTCGGAGCGTCGCCGTCCCATGCAGGCGTGACGTCGATATCGTTGTGGATGAATCGCGGCGAAACGCGCGTGTGGCGGATCGACGAGAGGCTTGGGAAGGCGCGCGATAAAATCGTGAGGGATGTCGCATACGCCGACAGGCCTGGATGCGTGCTGGACTTGCGGTATCCATCGTCCGTTACCGGCTTTCCGACGGTTGTGTGGCTTCACGGTGGCGGTCTGACAGGCGGGAAACGCCACTTTGTTCCGTTGACTGACGAAAAAATCGCGCAGGTGGCCGTCGAATACCGGCTTTTGGGCAAGGATGCGAAGGCAGGCACCGACTGCATCGAGGATGCCGCAGCGGCTGTTGCGTGGACGCTGAAGCACATAGCCGACTACGGCGGCGACAAGAAGAAGGTGTTCGTAAGCGGCATGAGCGCCGGCGGCTACCTCACTATGATGGTGGGGATGGACCCCAAATACCTCGCGGCGTACGGGGCGAGGACTGCGGACATTGCGGGGCTTGTGGCGATATCCGGTCAGGCGACGAAGCATTTCAACGTGCGCAAGTTTTCTGGAGATCTAGACCCGCAGTTCCTGCCGAAGATCGACGATCTCGCTCCGCTCGCGCATGTCTCGGCCAACATCCCGCCGATTCTCTGCGTCTGCGGGCAGCCGCCGTACGAATGGAAGTGTCGTTCCGAGGAGAACAGGCTCTTGATAGCCTCTTGTGTCGCGCTCGGACACAAAAACGCGAAGTTTGTCCAGCTCGAATACTGCAACCATTCAAGGGCCTATACTGCCGGGCTGCCCTACCTTGAGATGTTTGCCAAGGGGCTCATGCCGGAGTAAATTCCTTTAATTATGGCGGTTTGCCGGCGTGTACTTGTCTGATTCCGTGATTTAGGGTATAATACACATCTATGGGAATAAAAATTCTTGGTACAGGGAGCTACTTTCCACCGAAAGTGGTGAAAAACACTGAAATCGCGGCGAGCCTAGACACGTCCGACGAGTGGATTTTCTCCCATACCGGCATACATTCGCGTCATATAGCAGGAGAGGGCGAGACAACTTCCACGATGGCCGCGAAGGCCGCCAGCCGCGCAATGGAGGCGGCTGGCGCGAAACCGGAGGAGATTGGCCTTGTCGTCGTCGCGACATCAACACCAGACTACGCCACGTTCCCATCCACCGCATGCCTTGTGCAGGGGCTTCTCGGTTGCACTGACGCCGGAGCCTACGATCTTCAGGCCGCTTGCGCCGGTTTCGTCTATGCGCTAGAGCAGGCTCGCGGATATGTGACGCTGCACCCCGGGCAGAAGGCTGTCGTGGTCGGGGCGGAGTGCCTTTCGCGGATAATGGACTGGTCCGACAGGGCTACTTGCATTCTGTTTGGCGATGGAGCGGGCGCGGTCGTGATAGGTTCCGACGGCGAGCCTTGCGAGTCATGCTGCGAGACGATACTTGGGGCCGATGCGTCAGGGCGCCATTTCATCCAGCGCACCGGCGGAACGATGACGTCGCTTGAGCTCGACCCAGTTACGGGCGTGCCAAAGCCCACGGAGCTTCCGCAACCGAAGCTTTCGCTCATGGGCCACGACGTGTTCGTGTTCGCGGTGAAGACGATGTCCCGCATAACCGAGCAGCTGTGCGAACGGCGCGGCATGGCGCCGACCGATCTTGACCGCGTGTTTGCGCACCAGGCAAACGGGCGCATAATCGAGGCGTGCGCGCGGCGGATGAAGCTGCCGCTTGAGAAGTTCTGGCTGAACATTTCGGAGACGGCTAACACGTCCGCGGCGTCCATACCGATCTCTCTTGACCAGGCCGCGAGGTCTGGTGCGCTTGCGGACGGCGCGAAGATCGTCCTGGTGGGCTTTGGAGCTGGTCTTGTGTTCGGCGGAACGTACATGCAGTGGCCGAACCTGTAAAAGGATATAATCAAGGAATAATCAAGGAGTAGCGAAATGAGAAAAGTAATGATAACCGGAATTGGAATGCTCTGCGCCAGCGGAAACGGAAAGTCTGCGGCGTGGGAGAACATCAAGGCCGGAAAGCCGTGCATCGGACGCATCACGAATTTTGACGCGTCGCGCTGCACTTCGCAGGTTGCGGGCGAAGTCCACGACTTCCAGGCGTACGCGATAGACTCTGGTCTTATCGACAAGCGCGAGGCGCGGCACATGGCGAAGTTCTCGCAGTATGCGGTGGCCGCCGCGACCGAGGCGTGGAAGGACGCCGGCTACAGCGCCGAGAACAAGCCCGACATGGATCGCGTCGGCGTGATCGTCGGCAACGGAATCGGCGGGCTTGACGTTACGGGCGAGAACTACAAGGTGCTGTTCGACCGCGGACCTGACAGGCTCTCGCCTCTCGCTATTCCTGAGCTTATTCCCAACGAGGCGGCGGGCAACGTCTCCATCGCCCTCGGCGCACATGGACCTGCGCAGGTCGTCGCGACCGCGTGCGCGTCTTCGACCGATGCGCTCGGCATTGCGCTCGACATGGTGCGCGCAGGGCGCGCCGATGTCGTCGTCGCGGGCGGCACCGAAGCCGTGGTGACGGAGTTCGCCGTAGGTGGCTTCATGAAGATGAAGGCTCTTTCCACCCGCTACAACGACAAGCCGGAGACGAGCTGCCGCCCGTTCACAAAGGGGCGCGACGGCTTTGTAATCGGCGAAGGCGCGGCGATGCTGATCCTCGAGTCTGAGGAGCACGCGAAGGCGAGGGGCGCGAGGATATACGCGGAGCTCGCTGGCTATGGCGCGACGTCCGACGCATACCACATCACCGCGCCTGATCCGTCTGGCGCGGGCGCGATACGTGCGATGGAGATTGCGCTTGCCGATGCCGGAATCACCGACCGCTCGCAGGTTGACTACATCAACGCGCACGGAACATCAACGCATCTCAACGACCAGATGGAGACCAAGGCGTTCAAGGCAGTCTTCGGAGAAGAGGGCGCGAAGAAGATAAACGTTTCATCGACGAAGTCCATGCACGGGCATCTGCTCGGCGCTGCAGGCGCGATGGAGGCGGCCATCACTGCCCTCGCCATCACCGATGGATTCGTTCCGCCGACGATCAACTACGACGAGCCTGATCTTGAAGTCGATGTCGAGAAGGGCGAAGTTCCGCTTGATCTGAACTACACGCCGAACGTAGGCGTGAAGAGGGATATCCGCGTTGCGATGTCCTCGTCGTTCGGCTTTGGCGGCCACAACGGCGTCCTGGTTCTGAAGAAAGTGTCCTAAGATGGAATTTCCGCAGTTCAAGCAGGTGTTCAACAGAAGCGGGGAGTCGCTTCTGCCGCACAAGAAGCCGTTCCTGTTCGTTGACACTCTTCTTTCCGCGGACGAGACCGGCGCCATAGGTGAATACACCTTTACCGAGGAGAAGAACGATTTCTTCAAGGGCCACTTCCCCGACTATCCGATAGTGCCGGGCGTCATACTCGTCGAGGCGATGTGTCAGGTAGCGGGCGCGGCGGTAATAGCGCGCGGAGTGCTGGGGCCGCAGGCGGCGTTCGCCTTCGCGTCCATCGAGTCCGCGAGATTCAAGATACCGGTGCGTCCCGGCGACAAGCTCGTGATGGTCACGAAGACGATTCGCGAACGCCTGCCGCTTGGCTCTTACGAGGTGTTCGGATATCTGAACGGAGAGCTTGCGACGACTGCCAAGGTCAAGTGCATGCTGATGAACGGACGCAAATGATACGCATAGTAAAAACAGGTTCGCGGACGATTGACGCTTTCAATGCGCGTCCTGCGTTTCCGGAGGCGGCGGAAAAGGCCGCCTTCTCCGCGCTTGCGGACATACGCGAGCGCGGCGACGCGGCGGTTCTGGAGCTCGTCGCGAAGTTCGAGGGCTTCAATGCGAAGAGCGCGAAGGACCTCAAGGTCGATCTGGGCAAGTGCGCAGAGAAGGGTATTCCCGCAAGAATCCTCAAGGCGACTCGCGAAGCGCACAAGAGGGTGATGGCGTTCTCGAAGGCGTCCCTGCGCAAGCCTTGGTCGATGAAGACGCCGTGCGGCGGAACGGAAGGAGAGTTCTTCTCGCCGATGGATCGCGTCGGAGTCTATGTTCCCGGCGGGACCGCTCCGCTCGCTTCCACGTCCATAATGACGGTGACGCTCGCGAAGGCCGCGGGCGTGAAGGAGATCGTCGCGTGCACGCCTGCAGGAAAAGACGGCGTCGTCAACCCCGTTCTTCTCTACGCGCTCAAGCTCGCCGGCGCTACCGAGATATACCGCGTCGGAGGAATACAGGCTATCGGCATGATGGCCTTCGGAACGAAGACGTGCCGCAAGGTGCAGAAGATCGCAGGTCCCGGCAACGCCTATGTGACGGCGGCCAAGCGCCAGGTTTACGGATATGTCGCCATCGACCAGGTGGCGGGTCCGAGCGAGATAGCGGTACTGACCGACGGTTCCGTTGACTTCCGCTGGATCGCGGCGGATCTTCTCAGCCAGGCCGAGCACGGTTCGGGACTCGAGAAATCGCTTTGCGTATGCACGAGCGAGAGACAGGCCGAGGAAATCAGGCGCGAGGTTCTGCGCCAGACAGAGACGCTTTCCAGAAAGGACCTCGTCAAGCGCGTGATAGACCGCGGCGGAATACTCATCGTCGTCGCAAAGGACGTCGCCGAGGGCCTTGAGGTCGTCAACCGCTTCGCGCCTGAGCACTTCGAGATCATGACGAAGGACGCGCTGAAGGTCATGCGCGGCGTCCGCTCGGCGGGCGCGGTGTTCGCAGGCCCCTGGACCCCTGAATCGGCAGGAGATTTCGTAGCAGGGCCTTCGCACGTGTTGCCGACGGGAGGCGCGGCAAACATGTTCAACGGCCTTACGCCTGACGACTTCAGGCGGCGCCACAGCTTCGTCGCGTTCACCAGGGCCGACCTCGCCCAGACAAAGGCGGCGATAGAGGCATTCGCCGAGACGGAGGGGCTGGACGGACACGGGCGCGCCGCAACCGTGCGCTTTGAAAAGTGATATAAAGACTGAAATGGATGGTGTAAAAGTTCTCAGATTTTCGCACACCTACACCTCTACGGTGTGGGGAGGGGAGGACATCCTCAGGCGATATCGCCGCGACGATGCACCGAAACCATGTTCGGAAAGCTGGGAGATTTCCGCGCATCCCGCGGGGCGGAGCGTCGTCCGCGGCGGAAAGTTCGATGGCGTTCCGCTCGACGAGCTTGCCTCCAGGTTCGGCGCGGCGCTTGTCGGAAAGAAGGCGGGGGACGCGGCCAAGTTCCCTCTTCTCTTCAAGATAATCGACGCTCGCCTTCCGCTTTCAGTGCAGGTGCATCCGAACGAGCAAACGGCAAAGTTGACCGGCGGCGAGCCGAAGTCAGAGGCGTGGTACGTGCTTGGCGCATCGCCGGACGCGATGCTCTACGCGGGTCTTAGAACCCCTGTCGGAGCGGAAACGCTGCGCGATGCCGCGCGAAAGGGCGACGCCATTGCAGACTTCGTAAAGCGCATTCCCGTTTCGGATGGCGACTTCCTCTACATTCCAGGCGGAACGCCCCACGCCATCGGCAGCGGACTCATGATATACGAGGTGCAGCAGTCTTCCGATACGACCTACCGCCTCTACGACTGGGGGCGCGTCGGCGCGGACGGCAAGCCCAGGGAGCTGCACGTCGAAAAGGCGCTAGCCGCGATGAACACCGAAGCCGCGCCGCCGCTCGTCCGCAGGGGAAGCGTCGAGACGCCGTACTTCACGATAAAGGACATTCCATTGAGCGAACCGCTGCGACTTGTCGCGGACGGCTCTTCGTTCATTGCCGTGTTCGTCGCGTCTGGCGCCGTTTCCGAGGCGGCGGCCGGAACGTCGCTTCTTCTTCCGGCAGTTGGCGGGGAACTTGTCTTGGAGCCATCCGCGCCGAATACGCGCGTGATCGTTACGACCCTCTGAATAAGAACAGGAGCAAGGCAGACGACATGACCGCCACGAAAGAGATTGAAGCGCGCGCCCGGAAGACATACGCCAGGTTCAGCAAGTGTGCGAAAGCGTACAGCTACACTTTTTCGCGCACGACGGTGACAAAGAACGGCGCGCCGTGCATGCTTTTCCTCGGCAACCACTCTTCGGGGAAATCCTCCCTGATCAATTGGCTTCTTGGCGGAGCCGCCGTGCAGGACGTCGGCCTCGCGCCGACGGACGACGGGTTCACCATGCTCGTTTACGGAGAGGTCGAGGAGGACATCTGCGGACCTGCCGCCGTTGCGCGCCTGCCTGCGGAATTCGCCGGGCTCGGGAACTTCGGCGCAAGCTTCCTCCAGCACCTTCGCGTCAAGGTGCGCAACCGCCCGCTGTTGAAGTCGGTTGTCCTCGTCGACAGCCCCGGCATGATCGACACGGCCGAGCACACCGTGAACCGCACTTACGATTTCGAAGGCGTCGTGCGCCTTCTTGCGGAGCTTTGCGACATGGTGTTCTTCCTGCTAGATCCCGACAAGCCGGGGACGACCGGCGAGTCGGTGAACATCTTCTCGAAGTGCCTTGGTGGAATGGACTTCAAGCTCAACGTCCTGCTAAACAAGTGCGACGCCTTCACGAGCCTTTACGATTTCGCCCGCACGTACGGAACCGTGTGCTGGAACCTGGCAAGAGTGCTCAAGACGAAAGACCTTCCGAAGATATGGACGATCTATTCCGGCGAGGAGCGCAAGCCGGGCGAGACGGGCATTGACTTGACGGACTTCAACCGCAAGCGCGAAGACTTCCTGAACATCGTGAAGAACGACGCCGACGCCAGGCGCCGCGACAATCTCTTTTCGCAGACGCAGCGCGACTTCCTCGGGCTTTCCATTCGCATGCGCATCGTTAACCGTCTTGCGCGCACGCTCGTCTTGCGCGCGACGATTTCCGTCGTTTGCGGGGCGCTTCTGTCCGCCATCTGCTACTTCGGCGTTGGCGCCATATTGCCGAAGATGTACGACATCGGCCCTGTGTTCGCGCATGTCCTCGGCGCTCTCGCCGCCGTGCTCGCCGTCGTTGCGACCGCATGCGCGGTAAAGCTCGTGGACAGCTTCACGCGCGTCACTTTTGCAGAGAGGGTGGACGACCTTTTCGAGAAGGAATGCAAGCGAGACGTCTTTATCGGAAGGATCGCCCATCTGCAGCAGATATGGGCGGGCATCCGCGACGACACGGCGGAGATTGTCCGCAATGCGCCGCTCGGAGACCTTCCGTTCTTCGGCGAGTACCGCCGCAGGCGGCTTGACGTGGCGAGGGAGAAAATATTTGCAGCGGTGCGCAGCTGAAAAAACACTTCATGCAATCGTGATATTTTGGTAGAATACGCGCCTTGGTTGAGAAGGAGAGAAGACGATGACACCTAACGCAAAATGGCTAAAGAAGCAGGCTGAGAAGGTCCGCAAGGCGGATTTCATTGACCCCACTCTATACAGAAGGTACGGCGTGAAGCGGGGCTTGCGCGACGACAACGGAACGGGCGTTCTCGTCGGCCTTACGACTATCGGCAACGTACACGGCTACATGGTGAACGAGGGTGAGCGACTGGCGATTCCGGGCGAGCTCTACTATCGCGGCATAAACGTGAAGGACATTGTCGCCGCCGACAAGCGCGAGCATCGCTTCGGCTACGAGGAGACGGCGTACCTGCTGCTGTTCGGCGAGCTGCCGACGGGCCGTCAGCTTGTCGAATGGAAAAACCTTCTTGGCTCGATGCGCAAGCTTTCCGACGGATTCAAGGAGAGCGCGATCATGCACAATCCGCCGCGCGACCTCATGAACGCGCTTGCGAGAGCTGTCCTTTTCGCGTATGCGTTCGACCCCGAAGACCCGGACGACCTGTCAATCGAGAAGTGCCTTGAGCAGTCCATCGACCTCATCGGCTCGCTGCCGACGATAGCCGCGTACGCCTACCAGGCCAAGAGCCACTACCACAACGGCGCGTCGCTCATGCTGCGCAACCCCGATCCGCAGCGTTCGACGGCGGAGAACATACTCATGCTAACGCGAGAGGACGGGCGCTACTCGCGGCTAGAGGCGGAGACGCTCGACCTCGCCCTCATACTCCACGCGGAGCATGGCGGCGGCAACAACTCGTCGTTCACGACGCACGTCGTAACCTCTTCGCACTCCGACATCTACTCGTCGGTCGCGGCGTCCATACTCTCCTTGAAGGGCGGGCGCCACGGCGGCGCAAACCTGCGCGTCATGCGCCAGATGGACGAGATAAAGGAGAACGTCGGCGACTGGCTCAACGCCGAAAAGGTGGGCAAGTACCTCGCGAAGATTGCCGACAAGAAGGCTGGCGACGGGACGGGCCTCATCTACGGGCTTGGACACGCCGTCTATACGATCTCCGATCCGCGCGCCCAGATGCTAAAGGAAAAGGCGAGGGCGCTCGCCAAGGACAAGGGACGCGAGGACGAGATGTCTCTTTTCGAGATGATAGAGACGATGGGGCCGGACATCATACGCAAGCGCCACCCAAGCGCCGAGGACGTGTGCGCGAACGTCGACCTCTACTCTGGCTTCGTCTATGACATGCTTGACATACCGAAGGACCTCTACACGCCTCTTTTCGCGATAGCGAGGTGCGTGTCGTGGTGCGCTCACCGAATGGAGGAATTGGTGAACAGCGGCCCGATCATACGTCCCGCATACAAGCCGATCTTCCATCCGAAACCGTACGTGAAGCTGACCGACCGCTGAGGAGGCGTGGCGAACGAAATGAAAAAACTGTCAGTAGTCGTACCTGCCTACAACGAAGAAGGCTGCATCGCGAAGTTCGCGGAGGCCGTCTTCGGGCTGGGGCTCAAGAATCCGCTGGAGCTAGTGTTCGTGGACGATGGCTCGTTCGACGGAACGCTTGCCGCCATCAAGGCCGCCGCGGCGGCGGACGAAAGGGTGCGCTACGTCTCTTTCTCGCGGAACTTCGGCAAGGAGGCCGCTCTTCTCGCGGGCCTCTCCCACGCGACGGGCGACTACGTCGTCACGATGGACGCCGACCTTCAGCACGACCCGGGGCTTCTTCCGGGAATGCTGAAGGCTCTTGAGGAAGAGGGCTACGACTGCGCTGCGGCGCGCCGCACGACGTGGGACGGCGAGTCTTTCCTGAGGCGCTGGTTCGCACGCAGGTTCTATGCGGTGATGAGGGCTCATTCCGACGTCGACTTGCAGGATGGCTCAATGGACTACCGCATGATGACGCGGCAGGTGGTGGATGCGGTTCTTTCCATGAGGGAGGTGGATCGCTTCACGAAGGGCATCTACCAGTGGGTCGGGTTCCGCACGAAATGGTTCGAGTGCGTGAACACGGTGCGCGTGCAGGGTGTGTCGAAATGGTCGCTCAAGTCGCTCTTCGCATATTCGCTGCGCGGAATAATCGCGTTCTCCACGACGCCGCTATACATGTCGTTCCTGCTGGGCGCGGCTTTTTCAATCGCGGGCCTCGCGTGGATCGCCTGCCTCGCGGCGACGCGCGCTCCATGCGGATGGCAGGTCGTTTCGGGCATCGTCCTTCTAGTCGGGGGCGTGCAGCTCGTAGTCGTCGGGATTCTCGGGCTGTACGTCGAGAGCGTGTTTCGCGAGTCGAAGCACAGGCCTGGATACATAGTGAGGGAGTCGCGCTGAGATGCCGACATACGTTTACGAGGCTACAGAACCGTCGAAGGGATGCGCCAAGTGCGGCGCGTCGTTCGAGGTGGTGCAGTCGATAAAGGACGTTCCTCTCGCGAACTGCCCCGACTGCGGCGCACCTGTTCATCGCGTGATACAGGCGCCGGGGCTGATGCACTCCAAGACCGATCTGCACTACCGCGCGAAGCGGGCCGGCTTCCACACGCTCAAGAAGGTCGGGCGCGGCGAATACGAAAAAATGTACTGAACGAGGCGAGGCGCAACCATGACGTTTCTCCAGAGACACGCATACGGCATAGGCTGCGGATTTGCGTCCGTGCTCTGGCCGTTCTTCCGCAAGCGCAGGAGAATCGCCGTCGAGAACGTCATGCGCTGTGGAATCGCCGGCGACAAGGCCGAGGCCGTGAGGATCGCGAAGGCGAGCTGGCGGCATCTTGCGGGGCACATCGCCGAGGCGCTGTTCGTCCCCGGCGTGGTGAACCGCGAAAACTGGCGCGAGCACCTTGATTTGGAATGCTGCGCGGAGAAAGCGAGGAAGCTGCTTCTCGACACTCCCGAAACGCCAATACTTCTCGTCAGCGCGCACCACGGCGTGTGGGAGGCCGCGACGAACATACTCTCGTTCGCGCGTCCGATGATGGCCGTTGCAAGGGTGCAGAACAACAAGCTTGTCGCCAAGTGGATGAGCAAGTACCATTTCCGCGGGCCGGTGACGCTCATAGACAAGAACCACGGCTTCACGGCGTCGGTCATACGCAAATGGAAGGAGGATCGCGCGGCGATGACGATCCTCATGGACCAGCATGCCTGGCGCGGTGCGCTTCTCAAGTTTCTCGGGCGTCCCGCATGGACGTACACATCCGCCGCGAGGCTTGCCATACGGTACGGGTATCCGATCGTCGTCGGTTCGTTCGTGCGCCTTGCGCCGTACAAGTACAGGCTTGTCGGAGACGATCCGATCGTGTTTTCGAAGAAGGATTCCGTAGAGGCCGCGACCCAGGTTCTCAACGACCGTCTTTCCGATTGCATACGCAAATACCCAGAGCAGTATCTCTGGGCGCACCGCAGATGGCGCGAGGATTGAGAGTTTTTACATTGGAAATCTTGGTATGATAGCGATAGTGGACTATGGAGCCGGGAACCTGACGAGCGTCAGGAACGCATTTGCCGCGCTCGATGCGAAAGCCGAGGTGGTGCGCGACGCGGAAGGCGTCGCCGCGGCGGAAAGAGTCGTCTTTCCGGGCGTGGGGGCTGCGGGAAAGGCGATGGAGAACCTGCGCTCTCGCGGACTCGTAGAGGCAGTCCGAAAGGCGGCGATGGAGAAGCCGTTTCTTGGGATATGCCTTGGCATGCAGATTCTTTTCGAGCACACTGAAGAGGACGGCGGCGTCGATTGCCTCGGGCTGCTTGGCGGCAAGGTCGTGCGCTTTCCGGACAAGGCCGGCTTCAAGATTCCAGAGATAGGCTGGAACGATGTGGAGTGGGGAACGGGGAACGGGGAACGGGGAACGGGGAACGGGGAGTTTTATTTCGTTCACTCGTACTGTGCGCAGATCGTGCCAGAGACGTGCGGAGTCTCCGAATACGCAGGGGTGAAGTTTACGGCGATGACGAGGAAGGGGCGTTTCTGGGCGTGCCAGTTCCACCCCGAGAAGTCCGGCCGCGTCGGAATGGATCTTTTGAAGGAGTGGCTGTCATGCTGAAGAAGAGGGTCATTCCATGCCTCGACGTCCGCAACGGACGCGTTACGAAGGGCGTGAAGTTCAAGGACAATGTCGATCTTGGCGATCCCGTAGAGATGGCCGTGGAATATTGCGAAGGCGGCGCGGACGAACTCGTTTTCTACGACATCACCGCGTCGGCCGAGCGTCGTCCGATAGACATAGGAATGGTAGAGTCCGTGGCAAAGGCCGTGCGAATTCCGTTCGCCGTCGGCGGGGGCGTGTCGTCCATCGCTGACATGGAGCGCGTCATACTCGCCGGCGCGGAGAAGGTTTCCGTCAATTCGCTCGCCGTGATCCGTCCTGAGATAATCTCCGAGGGTGCGGCGGTGTTCGGCAACCAGTGCATAGTGCTGGGGATGGACCCCGTAAAGAGCGGGCGCACGGCAAGCGGATACGAGATCACGACGCGTGGCTTTCGCGAATTCACCGGCATTGACGCCGTGGAGTGGGCGAAGAAGGCGGTGGATCTCGGCGCGGGCGAGATCGTGGTGAATTCCGTCGATGCGGACGGAACTCGTCGCGGCTTCGAGCTTGAGATAACCCGCCTCGTCTCCGAGGCGGTGAACGTTCCCGTCGTCGCTTCCGGCGGCGCGGGAGAGCCAGCGCATCTCGTTGCCGCGTTCAACGAGGCGAAGGCGGATGCCGCGATCGTGGCCGGCATGATCCATTACGGCGACTACACAATAGAGCAAATAAAGAAGGCAATGTGCGCGGCGGGCGTTCCGACGCGAATGAGTTGGTGAAGACTATGGACAAAACATTCAGGATACTTGTCATAAACCCGGGCTCGACCTCGACGAAGGTGAGTCTCTTCGAGAACGAAAAGGCCGTGTTCGGCAAGAGCCTCTTCCATGAAGCATCCGTGCTTCTCAAGTTTCCGCACGTGAACGACCAGGTGCCGTTCCGCCTGCGCGTGATAGAAGACATGCTCAAGGCGGAGGGCGTTGCGCCGGAATCGATCGACGCGTTTGTCGGGCGCGGCGGAAGCGCGCACACGCAGCCTGGCGGCTTGACGTCGATCGACCAGCGTCTCTACGACGACACGGCCGCTGGGGTCGGCGGCTCGGAGCACCCGGCGAAGCTTGGCGTAATGATCGCGTGGAAGCTCGCCTGCCAATACGGGAAGCCCGCCTACACGCTGAACCCGACGAACGTTGACGAATTTGGCGAGCTCGCGCGCCTCACCGGCATACGCGGCGTCTGCCGTTCGTCCCACTCGCACGTCCTCAACCAGAAGGCCGTAGCGGAGTTCCACGCCGCGAAGGAAGGCCGTAGCTACGAGGATTGCAACTTCATCGTTGCGCACATCGACGGCGGCATCACTGTCGCGGCGCACGAGCGCGGACGCATGGTGGACGGCAACATGGGCGCGGACGGCGAGGGCGCGTTCACCCCGACGCGCATAGGCTCGGTTCCCGTCCTCGCTCTGCTAGACTACATCGATGCGCATTCCGTCGCGGACGTGCGGCTCAAGTGTTCGAGAGCGGGAGGTTTTGTCGATCTTTTCGGAACGTCCGACTCGGACAAGATACACGCGCTCGTCGAGGCTGGCGACCGCAAGGCTTCGCTCGTCTGGAACACGATGATCTACCAGGTGTGCAAGATGATAGGCGAGATGTCCGCCGTGCTTTGCGGAAAGGTCGATGCGATTCTCCTCACGGGGGGGCTCCTGCGCTTCTCCGACGTGGAGGAAGGCGTGCGCCGTCGCTGCGGATTCATCGCGCCCGTTTTTGCATATCCCGGCGAGATGGAGCAGGAGGCGATGGCGCTGCCGACGCTCAAGGCCCTTCGCGGCGAAATCGAACCGCGGAAGTATTCCGGCAAGGACGTGTGGGAGGGATTTGCCGACATCGGCCTTTAGCGTTCCGGCTTGGCCTGCCACGGCCACGCCGCACATGCAAGACTTGCGCCTTTATGGTATAATATCCGCCAACATGTCAGGAAAAGGCAAAGATCCTCGTCCCAGCTGGGATGAGTACTTCATGGAGATCGCCAAGGTCGTGGCGAAGCGTTCAAACTGCATTCGCCGTTCCGTGGGTGCGGTCGTGGAGCGCGACAACCACATTCTGTCGGCGGGGTACAATGGAACGCCGAGGGGTGTCAAGAACTGCTTTGAGGGCGGCTGTGCGCGCTGCAACGGGCATGTGAAGTCGGGCACGCACCTCGATGAATGCCTTTGCACCCATGCCGAGCAGAACGCAATCTGCCAGGCCGCATGCTACGGGCTGCCGATAGACGGCTCGACGATATACGTCACTATTTCCCCCTGTCTCACCTGCGCGAAACTGATCATCAACGCGGGGATAAAGGAAGTCGTTTACGGGGGAGACTACGCTTTTCTCGATACGGTCAAGAAAATGTTCAAGGCCGCCGGGGTCAGACACAGGAAGTTCAAAGGAGCAAACAAGAAATGAGCAGAAGGAAGATCATTGCAGGCAACTGGAAGATGAACGTCAAGCCGTCGGAGACCGCCGCGCTTGTGAAGGGCGTCGCCGAAGCGACCGCCGCGTTCGCAGACAAGGTCGAGGTCGTGTGCTGCACGCCCGCCATCGACGTTCCCGCCGCAGTCGCGGCAGCCGCCGGAACCCACGTCGGCATCGGTTCGGAGAACTGCCACTGGGAGGACCACGGCGCGTTCACCGGCGAGATTTCGACGGGAATGCTTCTCGACGCGGGCGCGAAGTACGTGATCGTCGGCCACAGCGAGCGTCGCCAGTATTTCGGCGAGACCGACGAGACGGTCAACAAGCGCGCCAGGGCGGCCATCGCGGCCGGGCTCACGGCCATCGTCTGCGTAGGCGAGACGCTTGAGGAGCGCGACGCCGGCAAGCTTGAGGAGGTCATTGTCCGCCAGATGAACGTCGGGCTCAAGGACGTGACTGCGGCGGATTGCGCGCGCCTCGTTATCGCATACGAGCCAGTCTGGGCGATCGGCACCGGTCGCACGGCTACGCCCGACCAGGCGCAGGAAGTCCACGCGCTCATCCGCGAGACCCTCGCGAAGCTCGTCGGCGCGGAGACGGCGGAGACGGTCCGCATCCAGTACGGCGGCTCGATGAAGCCATCCAACGCGGCGGAGCTTCTCGCCAAGAAGGATATCGACGGCGGCCTCATCGGCGGCGCGGCGCTCAAGGCGGCCGATTTCGCCGGAATCATCGCTGCGGCAGCAGTCTGAGAATGTAGAATGCAGAATTGAAAATGTAAAGTTGTTGGATGGAAATCAGGCATGAAGACTAGACCAGAATATAATTCTACATTTTCAATTTTCACTTTTACGCTCCTCGCCGCGCTGTGCGCGGCGGTGGGCGGCTGCTTCAACGAGCCGGAACCGGCGTACAAGTCGGTTCCGGCGGAGAACCGCGTCTATATGAAGGACGCGGCTCTCGAAAAGGTCGACTGGTCTTCCTCGGCGTTCGCGGCGGGGGAGAGCATCGACTACATAAATCTCGACCGCAACAAGCTCGCATCGGTTGACGGCGTTGAAAAGTTCACGGGGCTTAAATGGCTCAGGCTCAACGAGAACGTGCTTGAGTCGCTTCCTGACATGAAGACGCTTTCGCGACTGCGGCGCATCTATCTCAGGGACAACAAGTTCACGGTCGTTCCCGAGACGTTGAAGGACCTGGAAGCGCTTACGGACATCGAGCTTTCTGGAAATCCGATAACGGAGATACCGGCGTGGCTTGCGGAGAAGAAGGGGCTTAAGAACCTTTCGTTCAACCGCACGCAGCTGACGTCGCTGCCCGCAGACCTCTCGGCGTGGAAGTCGCTTCATTCGCTGCAACTTGGCGATCTTAGGCTGTCCAAGGAAGAAATGGCCCGCATCAGAAAGGCGTTGCCATCCGTGGCGATAGTTTTCTGAGGCCCGCCTCAAATTCCAGACCCCGCTTGCGGAATTTAGCGTACTATGATATAATTCGAGACGTGAAAAAAACTTCGCGTAAACTGAAATACCGCAGAATACTCCTTAAACTGTCTGGCGAGGTGCTTGGCAGCAAGGAGAAGGGCGATTGCATAGATCCCGCAAAGCTCGCCTTCATGGCGGAGCGCGTGAAGAAGGTTCACGCGATGGGCTGTGAAGTCGGCATTGTCCTCGGCGGCGGGAACATATTCCGCGGCCTGTCCGGCGAAGGCCGGGGCGTGAACCGCGTCACCGGCGATTCGATGGGCATGCTCGCGACTATCATCAACGCGCTTGCGATGATGGACGCGCTGGAAGCCATCGGCGTTCCGACGCGGGTGATGACGGCGATAGACATGCCAAAGCTCGCCGAGCCGTTCATCCAGCGCAGGGCGCTCAGGCATTTTGAGAAGGGGCGCGTCGTGATTTTCGGCGGCGGCACTGGCAACCCGTACTTCTCGACAGACTCCGCCGCCGCGCTCAAGGCGAGCGAGATCGGCGCCGACGCTCTTCTCAAGGCGACGAAGGTGGATGGCATATACACCGCCGACCCGAAGAAGGACCCCAGGGCGAAGAAGTACGCCTCGCTCAAGTACGAGACGGCGCTCGAGAAGCGCCTGAAGGTCATGGATTCCGCGGCCTTCGCCCTGTGCATGGACAACAACATCCCGATCGTCGTGTTCGATTTCTTCGACCCCAATGCGCTAGAAGGCGTCGTCGCCGGCAAGACGGTGGGGACTATTGTGAGTTAAGCGTGCAACGTCATAGGTAACTTTAAAATCAAGGAGAATCTAAAAGATGGAAACGGTAGCAGAGGTAGTAAACGACGCGACATCGAAGATTGGCAAGAGCTTCGACGCGCTCAAGCAGCAGTTCTCCGGCCTTCGCACGGGCAAGGCGTCCCCCGCGATGGTCGATCAGATCAAGGTCGATTACTATGGCGCGCCTACGCCGATCAAGAATCTTGGAACCATCTCCACGCCGGAGCCGCGCCAGATCAAGATCACTCCATTCGATCCGACGGTGCTGGACGCGATGAACAAGGCGATTCTCGCCGCCAACATCGGCGTGACGCCGCAGACCGACGGCAAGGTTCTGCGCATCACCGTTCCGGAGCTGAACGAAGAGCGTCGCAAGGAGATCGTCAAGGTGGCGAAGACGCAGGCCGAAGCGCAGAAGGTCGCCATGCGCAACGTCCGCCGCGACGCAAACGACGCGGTGAAGAAGCTGGAGAAGGACAAGAAGATTTCGGAAGACGACATGAAGCAGGGCCTTGACAAGATACAGAAGGCGACTGACGACGGCATCGCGAAAATCGACGCCGAGCTCAAGGCCAAAGAGGCCGAGGTGATGTCCGTCTGATCGAACTGTTCGATGTTTTCTAAACGGAGGCAATGAAATGGCTGAGGAAGTTGAAATGACGCCGGTTGAAATGACGCCTGTGGCGGAAGAGCCGCCAAAGGTGAATCCGCTCGCGAAGCCGACCGTTCCAGGCGGAACGGTGAAGCTTGCGCCGGCAGTGGGAAAGCCCGCCCCTGGCGCGACCGTGTCCGCGCTGAAGCCAGGGCTCAAGCTCCCTCCGAAGCCAGGGGCTACGGTTTCTGCGCTGAAGCCAGGGCTTAAGCTCCCTCCGAAGCCAGGGGCTGCGTCGCCGGCCCTGAAGCCTGGGGCCACTGCGTCCGCGCTGAAGCCAGGGCTCAAGCTTCCCACGAAGCCTGTCATCCGCAAGCCCGGCTCCACGGTGACTGGCTCGCCGTTGCCGAAGCCAGTTGCTCCGTTGCCGAAGCCGGTCGTATCCGTCGATGCGCAGGGCGTTGGCAAGCTCCCCACTGTCGAGGCGAAGCCTGTTCCGCGCGATGACGTTGCCGCTGCGGAGGCTCCGGTCGCTCCGGCGGAGAAGCCTCTTACGGCGTTGAAGAGCGTCACCCAGAAGCTAAAGGGCATCACCCAGCAGATTCCCCAGCAGGCGATCCTGCGCAAGACCGGCATAATTGCCGATGGCGCCGTGACGGAGGCGCAGAAGGAGGCTGCCAAGCACAAGACGGCCCGTATCTCGCTTTCCGACGCGATGGGCGTTGCTCCGGTCAAGGACGAGCATGCGCCGATGAAGACGATTCGCATCAAGCGGCCTGTGAACATTTCCGGTTCCACGGCTTCGCTGACGCCTCAGCCGCCGCCGGCCGCTCCTGTGGCCAATGCGGAAGCTGTCGCCGCCGAAGCTCCGGCTTCCGGCGAAGACGCCTCGTCGGTTTCGGTGACGCAGCGCAAGACGCTCAAGATCACCCGTCCCGGCGGAACGGTTCGTCCTTCCGGAAAGTTCGGGTTGCGGCGTCCCGGTGCGCCAACGGCGCCTGCCGCAAGTCCCGATTCCGCGGCTGCCGGCGCGGCGCCTGCCGATTCCGCGGCGGAAGGCGCTGTCGCCGACATACCCGACATTCCGTCCGCCATCCCGCCGCTTCCCGCGCAGGCGGTTGCCGCCGACACGACGCCGGCTTGGCTCTTGACGCTTTCGTCGATCGTGCAGTTTGCTGCTGTCGTGCTGATCGGTGCGCTCGCGTTCTTCCTGTACGAGAACACGACTACGGCCTACTTCTGATCGTTATAACGGACTGCGAGACCTGCTTTGGGCTTCAGAAGTTCGACATCGATAGTCAAGGCAACGGCTCTGGAGATTCTTTCGGAGCCGTTGACTTTGCTTGTCGCCCTGGCGGCGCTCGCGCTGTGCGTGTTTGCTCCGACGTTCCACTACCACCAGTTCGGCGAAGCGACGCGGATGGCGAGGGACGCAGGCCTTTCGGCCGCATTCACCGGCGGACTCGTCCTCGCCGTGTTCGGCACGATCCGCGCTTTCAGGAGAGAGATGGAGTCGGGCACTCTTGAGATGGCTCTGTCGCATCCCATCTCGCGCTGCGAGTTTTTCGTCGCGAAGACGCTAGGGGCCTTCCTCTCCTGCCTGGTCTTCGAGGCGATAGTGTTCGGGACGACTCTTGTCATGGTAGAGGGTGCGGCCGTCGGCGGAAGTCTCGCGGAGCGGACCGGCGACATTGCAAGGATATGGGGGCCTTGCGTAGCGGCGGGAGTGTCGGTGATGCTCGTTCCTCTGATGCTCGGCGCCTTTCTTAACAGGTTTCTCCGCGTTCGGTTCGTCCTCTCCGCCCTTGCCACGGCCGCCGCGCTCGCCTGCGCGGCCGGAGCGTATGCCGTGACAAGGGACTCTGCGACGCTTGTGCCGTATTTTCCGGCGATTCTCCCGACGATAGCGTTCATGCTCCTGTTTGTGTCGGCGTCGGCGGCCTTTGCGGTGCGCTTCAGTCCGAATGCTGCGGCAAGTTGCGCAGGCGTCCTGTTCGCGGCGACGTTGCCGTTTGCCGGCAACTACTATCTGGCGGAATCGCTGTCGCATGGCGCTTCAGTTCCGCCGACGACTGTTCTTCTGTCCGTGGCGGCCGCACTGCCGGCGATCGCGGCGTTTTTCATATTGGGGGTGAAATGGACGACGGAGAAAACGTAATCGAGCTGGTGGACGTACGCAAGACGTTCAGGGATTTCTGGCTGAGGCCGACGGTGAACGCCGTCGATGGCCTGACTCTTTCCGTCAGCCGCGGGGAGGTGTTCGGCCTGCTGGGGCCGAACGGATCGGGGAAGTCAACGACTATCAAGATGATACTCGGGCTTCTTTCGCCGAGCGCCGGCAAGGTTTCGCTGTTCGGGCTTCCGCCGCGTTCCATCGAAGCCCGCAGAAAGCTTGGGTACCTGCCGGAGCTCAGCTACCTGCATCCGTTCCTTACGGCAAGGGAGACGCTGACGTACTATGCGGGACTTTGCGGACTCAGGCGTTCTGTCGCGAAGGAGCGTGCGGAGGAACTGCTTGAGATGGTCGGGCTTTCCGATGTCGCGTCGCGCACCGTTGGCGGATTCTCGAAGGGCATGTCCCGCCGCGTGGCTCTTGCAGCTTCGCTGATCGGCAGGCCGGAGCTTCTTGTAATGGACGAGCCGACTTCCGGGCTCGACCCGATATCGACAAAAGAGGTGAAGACCCTCATCAAGGCGCTCAGCGCGGGCGGCATGACGATTCTTATGACGTCGCATCTTCTTGCAGATGCCGAGGACGTCTGCGACAGGGTCACGATACTGAACCACGGAAAAGCCGTAGCTGGGGGGCGCGTTTCTGAACTTGGAACGAGCCTCGAGGAATTCTTCCTTGCGAAGGTGGGCGATCCAGGCGACTTCAAGCTGGCTGGGTTCCTCGCTCGGGGAGATGCCCGATGAGGGGCTTTCTAGAGGTCTTCAGACTTGAAATCGCGGCGCTCGTCCGTTCCAAGACGGTGGCCATGCTCTCCATTGCGTCGCTTGCCTGGATGTTCGCGATGCCGTTTGTCGTGACGGGCGACGGCACGGTGGAAGGGGAACGCGAACTTTTCATACACTATTCCCTCGGCGGCGTGTTCGCCTTGCTTCTTGTCGCGCTAGTCGCGTCCGCCACCGGCGTCTTGGCACGCGAGCGCACGGCGAAGAGACTGCAGCTTACGATGGTGCGTCCCGTCAGGTTCTTCTCGATTGCGTTTGCGAAAACTGCCGCGCTTACGGCGTGCGGTGCGGCGGTGCTCGCCTTGGCGACGCTGGTGCTGGCCGTTCGCACCGATCTCGCAAGGCCGTGCAGCCACGTGCTCAAGCCTGTCATGCCGTCGCCGCGCGAGGAGGCGAAGGCGATGTACAGGTCGTTCATGGAAGACCCCAACACTCCGGTGCAGGTCAAGAGCGCGAGAAAGTCGGCGGTTCTGAGGCTTCTCGAAAACAGGGCGATGGACAACTACCAGACAATAGGCACGAACGACACTGCCGAGTGGAAGTTCAACATTCCCGGCGAAACGGCTGCGGCAGCGGTAAGGATACGATTCACGAATCAGTTCGACATGCGGGACGACGTACGCGGCCTGTTTCGGCTGGGCGGGCTCGTGGGCGTTGCGAGCAACATCACGCAGGCGATAGTCACGGTTCCATTGCTCGGAGCCGAACAGTCGTCGCAGGAGACCGCGGGCGACCCATCGACGGCGGAGGCGAACCAGGCGTCGTTGCGTTTCGAAAACAGGGGGAAGCGTCCGCTTATGCTTCGTCCTCGCCGCGACATCGACCTTCTCCAGCCGGCGGACGCGTTTGGGTGGAATCTTCTGAGGACGTATCTGGAGCTAGTGTCGATACTGGCGCTGACGATCTCGTTCGGAGTTTTCCTTTCCGCCGCGCTCGGACGTCCCGTCGCGCTTTTCACGGCCATCGTGTCGCTGCTTGTCGGCGAGATGAGCCCCAGTGTCGTCGAGCAGTACCCTGACGAACTGGAAAAGGACGCCGTCGATCGAATCGGGCTTGTGCTTACGCGCTTTGCCGCGGAGGCGACGCGGCCTGTCTCGGCGCTGAATCCGCTGGAGAGGCTCGCCTCGGATGCATGCGTGGAGCGGAAGGAGGTCGCGCGCGTCGTCGTCCTTCAATTGTTGCTCGTGCCTGTATTCCTTTCGCTCCTCGCGGCGTTTGCTCTTCCGCGCAAGCAGGACGACCTGTAAGATTTTGAAAAAACCCCCTTGCGTGTTGAGATGCGATTATGATATACTACGCACCAACTGATTGTTCGGGCGTGGCGCAGTGGTAGCGCAGTTGACTGTTAATCAATTGGTCGCTGGTTCGAATCCAGCCGCCCGAGCCAGTCGCTAAAGATGTTGAGCAAGGCTGTCACAGTGAATCTAAGGTTGTACATATTTCGAATTATTATGGGCCTTGGTGGACGCGCATCCGCCGGGGATTCCGTTGTATAATCTAAATTGACGGCAGCTCCAGTTCACCAAGGCGAAAGAAGGCGGATCACCATAAGCGGGAGGTCCGCCGCTTTGTTTCCAGGGCCGAGAAAAATCTAAAATCGAAAAGGACATACAATGACAGAGCTTAAGGAAATATCGTCGCGCATAAAGGAGCTGCGCGAAATAGGCGGAAAGACTACGGCGGAGATGGCGCGCCTCACCGAGGTGCCGGAACGCGACTACGTCGCCATCGAGGCGGGGACGATGGATCCGCCTTTCACGTTCCTCCACAAGTGCGCCCTTGCGTTTGGAATCGACATCACGGCGCTTCTAGAAGGCCATTCCGCGAAGCTTTCGCACTTCCAGGTGAACCGCGCAGGGCAGGGGCCCGTCACCGTGAACGAGCAGGGCATCCTCATCCGCAACATGGCGGCCATGTTCAAGGGGCGCCTCGCGACGCCGTACTTCGTGACGTACGAATACGACGCGCGGCAGCAGAAGATGCCGATCCACACGACGACCCACGACGGGCAGGAGTTCGACTACGTCGTGTCCGGCTCCATGCGCGTCAAGGTCGGCGACCACGAGGAGGTCCTGAACGCCGGCGATTCGATTTTCTACAAGTCCTCTACGCCGCACGGCATGATAGCGGTTGGCGGCGAGAAGTGCACGTTCATCGCGATGGTCATGGCGGGCAACACCGAGGAGCAGGCGCTTCCCATGGTCAGGATGCGCCGCCGCAAGCCTAACGAGCCGCTTCTCGCGGAGAAGTTCGTCAAGTGCGAGGAGGACGAGAACGGAAAGCTCGCCCACATCGGCTTCGAGCACGAGAACGATTTCAATTTCGCGTTCGACATCGTCGACGAGATCGCGAAGAAGGACCCGAACCGTCTCGCGATGCTCCACGTGTCGGCGCACATGCGCGAGCGTCGCTTCACGTTCAAGGACATGATGGAAGTCTCGAACCGCGTCGCCAACTACATGGTCTCGCTCGGCATCGGCAAGGGCGACAAGGTGATGCTGATTCTGAAGCGCCACTTCCAGTTCTGGCCGACGATGCTCGCATGCCACAAGCTTGGCGCGATAGCGATTCCGGCGACGAGCCAGCTCAAGTCGCACGACCTTACGTACCGCTTCAAGGCGGGCGACGTGAAGGCGATATTCTGCACCGGCGACGGAGACGTCGCCATCGAGGCGGACGCCGCCGAAAAGGAGATCGGCGCGCATCTCGTCAAGGTTCTCGTCTATGGCAAGCGCGAGGGGTGGCACGACTACAACGCCGAGGTTCCTGGCTTTCCGGACGTGTTCGAGCGCACTGCGGATTCGCCGCGCGGGAACGATCCGATGCTCATGTTCTTCACGAGCGGAACGACGGGCTATCCGAAGATGGCGCTGCACAGCTGCAAGTACGCGCTAGGCCACTACGTCACGGCTAAGTACTGGCACCTCGTGGAGCGAGACGGCCTCCACTTCACGATCTCCGAGACGGGGTGGGGCAAGGCGCTCTGGGGCAAGTTCTACGGGCAGTGGCTCTGCGAGGGCGCGGTGTTCACCTACGACTTCGAGCGGTTCGACGCGGAGAAGGTGCTGCCGATGTTCGAGAAGTACGGCATCACCACTTTCTGCGCACCGCCTACGATCTACCGCATGCTCATAAAGCAGGACATCTCGAAGTACGACTTCACGTCCGTTCGCCACGCAACGACGGCCGGCGAGGCTCTGAACCCAGAGGTCTGGACGCAGTTCGAGCGTGCGACCGGCCTCCAGATCGCGGAAGGCTTCGGCCAGACGGAGACGACTCTTTCCCTTGCGAACCTGCTCGGCGACGAGCTTGAGCCAGGTTCAATGGGCAAGCCCGTCCCCGACTACGGCGTGGACCTCGTCGACTCGGAGGGCAACCCCGTTCCGGCCGGCGAGAACGGCGAGATCGTCATAAGGACCGACCGCAAGAATCCGCATCCCGGAATCTTCATCGGATACTACAAGGACGAGGAGAAGACGGACGAGGTCTGGCGCGGCGGCTTCTACCACACCGGAGATCTTGCGTGGCGCGACGAAAACGGCTACTACCATTACGTCGGGCGTGCCGACGACGTCATAAAGTCGTCCGGCTACCGCATCGGCCCCGCTGAGATAGAGAACGTCATAATGGAGCTTCCGTACGTCCTCGAATGCGGCGTTTCCGCCGCGCCAGATCCGGTGCGCGGACAGGTCGTCAAGGCGTCGATCGTGCTTGTTAAGGGAGTCCAGGGAACCGACACTCTGAAGGAAGAGGTGCAGCGCTACGTCAAGGAGCATACCGCGCCATACAAGTATCCGCGCATTGTCGTGTTCAAGGACGAGCTTCCGAAGACGATCTCTGGGAAGATCCAGAGGAACCTCCTATAGGCGGGGTGTCCTTGAGGGAAATCGCGGAAAATGGTACAATACACGCTAAATCATTGAAACAGCCAATATGGCGGCAAAGCCGCACTACTTGTGCCATGAGAAAAGCGACCATAGAACGCAACACAAAAGAGACGCGCATAAAACTCGATCTCGATCTCGACGGTTCGGGAGAAGGCGTCGTTGACACGGGCATTGGGTTTTTCGACCACATGCTGGAGCTTCTGAAGAAGCATGCCCTTGTGAACCTGACCGTCAAGGCGGAAGGCGACCTAAAGGTTGACTACCACCACACGGTAGAGGACGTGGGGCTTGTCTTTGGCAAGGCGCTTGACCAGGCGCTCGGCGACCGCAAGGGGCTTGTGCGATACGGCTTCGCGTCGATTCCCATGGACGAGGCGTTGTGCGAGGCGTCCGTCGATCTCGGCGGAAGGCCGTTCGTCTCGATGTCGTCTCCGATGAAGCACATGTTCGTGAAGGACTTCGAAGTTAAGCTCGTCGAGGAGTTCTTCCGTGCGGTGTCGGTGGAGAGCCGCTCCAACATCCATCTCCGTCAGATCAGCGGCGACGAGGCTCATCACGTCTGCGAGGGCTTCTTCAAGGCGTTCGCCCGCGCTCTCAGGCAGGCAAAGGCGATCGATCCGCTCGAGACTGGCGTTCCATCATCCAAGGGTGTCATCTGATCTATGACAATACTTCCGGCAATTGACTTGAAGGACGGCAAGTGCGTCCGTCTCAGACAGGGGCGAGCGGATGACGTGACCGTATATGGAGACGATCCGGCGGCGCAGGCCGCGGACTGGGCGGCGCAGGGCGGCCGCGAACTACACGTCGTCGATCTAGACGGCGCGTTCGCAGGTTCTCCGCGCCACGCCGAGGTCATAGCGAGCGTCATCAAGGCGTTTGGCGGGCCCGTGGAAGTCGGCGGCGGCATTCGCACACGCGAAGCGCTTGCTTCCGTCATCGAAGCGGGAGCCGCTCGCGCAATCATCGGTTCCGCCGCGCTTTCCGACCCGGCTTTCCTTGCCGAGGCGGTGGAGATGTACGGCTCGAAGATCGCGGTAGGCATAGACGCTAGAGACGGTTTCGTGCAGACGAAGGGCTGGGTCGAGACGACGACCGTGAAGGCGACAGACCTTGCGAGCGCGGTAGCCGCGGCGGGAGTGAAGACGATAATCTACACCGACACTGCGACAGATGGAATGCTCGGCGGGCCCAACCTCGCGCAGATGGCCGCGATATGCGACGCTGCGCCTGGGTGCGACATCACGGCATCCGGCGGAGTGTCGTCCGTGTACGACATCGCAAACCTGAAGTCGCTGAACAGGCCGAACCTCAGGGCCGCCATCGTCGGCAAGGCCCTGTACGATGGGCGCACAACATTGAAGGAAATGAACATCGCCGCTCTTTGAGCGGAACGAAAGGCGAAAAATGAGACAGGATATGTTCACTCGTAGGTGGTTCATAGGAGGAGCCGCCTCGTTCGGCGCATTCGGCGGTTGCCGGTTTGTCTGCGGGAGCGGGTCTCCATCAGGAACGCCCAACGTGAAGTTTGGCGTCGTGTCAGACATCCACATCGTATGCAGGGCAAAGCCGGGCGACAGCGAGACGAAGGAGAACAACGAGCTTACGTTCGTAAGGACGCTCGAATGGTTCCGCGACCAGGGCGTGGATGGCGTGATCGTCGCCGGCGACATGGCCGACAACGGCTTGATAGACCAGCTTGTGATCGTTGCCGAGGCATGGAACCGCGTGTTCCCCGGCGACCGCGCACCGGACGGAAGGAAGGTCGAGCGGCTGTTTGTGTACGGCAACCATGATCTTGGCGGTGTGCCGTATGCGCGTTGGCGCATAAAGGACAAGGCGGAAGACGAAATCAGAAACCTCATCATCTACCCGGATCCGAAGGGCGTATGGGAGAAGGTCTTCAACGAGCCGTTCGAGCCGATTTGGACAAAGAATGTCAAGGGATACAGGTTCGTCGGAGCGCACTGGTGGAGCATGCAAGGGTGCAAGGGGCGCGACGAGGCGTTCAACAACGAAGTCGCCGACTGGTATGCGGCTCACGCAAAGGATATCGATCCGTCCCTTCCGTTCTTCCACATACAGCATCCTCACCCGAAGGATACGTGCTATGGACCGTGGGCGTGGGGACGAGACGTCGGCCTTACGACCAAGACTCTGGCCCAGTTCCCCAATGCAGTCGCTTTTTCTGGACATTCCCACTATCCGTTGACCGACGAGCGATCCGTCTGGCAGGGTGCGTTCACTTCCGTGGGCACAAGCTCGCTCCGCTACATGGCTCCGGCCTATGAGGAATTCCCCGGCGAAGGTTTCGCAAACTCAAGGACTTCCGGAAACAACGCCCGAGCCATCGATGCAGCGAAGCTTCAGCCAAAAATGGAGGCGACCGAAGACTGCCGCGAGGGAATGCTCTGGAGCGTTTACGACGACAGGATCGTAGTGGAGCGCCGCGAATTTCTGAGCGGGATGGATGTCGGAGAGGATTGGACGCTTCCATTGCCTGCGGCGGAATCGAAGCCGTTCGCGTTTGCGGAGCGCGCTAGGAAGATCGGTGCGCCGTCCTTCCCGTCCGGAGCGGAGCTTCGCGTGGAGAAAGCCGTGGCGACGACGCGCGGCGCGGCGGCCAAAGGACAGAATCCGGCGATTCCATCCGTCAAGAAAGAATGCCTCAAGGTCGTCATTCCCGCTGCAGTCGCAAAGGATGGCGCACGCGCGTACTATTTCGAAGTCCGGGCTCAGGCCGAGAGCGGAGATGCCATCCGCAAGCGCGTGCTTGCCGAGGGGTTCAACCACGGATGCGGACACAAGAGGGCGAAGGCCGAGACTGCATGCCTGTTCGCGCAGGACGAGCTGCCGAAGGGCAAGGTGCGCTTCACGGTGACGCCGCTCAACTGCTACGGGAAGGCGGGGGCTCCGCTCGAGAAGGAACTTTCATAATGGCGAACGTAGTGCGGATCGGTCCGGCTGGAGGCGTACGCATGGTCCTTGCGCCGTGCGAGGCGGAGTCCGTAGCTGTCGGAGTGTTCGTGTCTAGCGGATCGCGCCACGAGACGCCGGAGACATCGGGCATATCCCACCTGATAGAGCACATGCTCTTCAAGGGCACGCCGACGCGCCGGCCTATCGACATAACGCGCGAGATAGAAGGGCGCGGCGGAATGCTCAACGCGTGCACTGGCGAAGAGGCTACGTGCTACTTCGTGCATCTTCCCGACGATTTCCTCGGCGAGGCGATCGACCTTCTTGCCGACATCTACCTTAGGGCGACGATGCCGGAGGACGAGTTCGTGCGCGAGAAGGCGGTCGTCATCGACGAGATAAAGATGTACGCCGACGAGCCCGACCAGGTCGCGGCGGAAAACCTCCAGCGCAATCTTTTCCCAGGTTCGCAGCTAGGCTTGCCGATCGCCGGAACGCCCGAGTCCCTCGCGCCGCTCAAGACGCAGGACCTAAAGCGCTACGTGCGTTCGCACTACAGGGCGGACAACACCATTCTCGCCGTCGTCGGCTCGTTCGACCCGGACAAGGCCGTCGCCATGGCGCGGCGCTCGTTCGGGAGGCTTCGCGCTTCCGCCGCGCCGGCGTTTCGCGAGAAGCCGTTCCGCCGCGTCGTTCCGGAATCCGCAGTGAAGAAGGACGTCCAGCAGGCTCAGCTTGCGCTTGGCTACCGCACGTTTGGAATATCCGATCCGCGAAAGTACGCGGCGACGCTGCTTGACGGAGTTCTCGGACGCGGAATGATGAGCAGGCTCTTTCAGGAGCTTCGCGAGAAGAAGGGCATATCGTACGACATATCCTCGCGCATGCAGTTCTTCTCCGATTCCGGGATGTTCACGGTGACTGCGGGGCTCGATCCTGCAAAGGCCCAGATCGCGCTCAAGACGATCTACCGCGAGATCGACAGGCTGAAGACGAGGCGAGTCACCGCGGCGGAGCTGAAGCGCACGAAGGAGTTCCTTGTCGGGAATTTCCGGCTTTCGCACGAGAAGGTGACTTCCAAGCTGTTTTTCTACGGGCAGACAATGCTTTCGTTCGGACGCATAGTCGAGCCGCAGGAGCAGGTGGATGGCATCCAGGCTGTCGCTGCGGACGAACTTCAGTCCGTGGCGAGGGAGATTTTCGACGAGTCGCGGCGCTCCGTGAGCTGGGTGACGCCGCAACATACATAGACATTAACACAAAAAAGGAGGCATTGCATTATGAACAGACTTGAATTTGCGGCGGTTGCCGCGTTCGTCGCTTTTGCGGCGGTTGGTTCCGGAATAGAGAAGTGGGATCCGGCGATGGCGGCGAACGGCGCCGAGATCGACGAATCTGGAGTGAAGTGGATCGACGGGCGCAACATGCCGATAGAAGGCCGGGTGTTCGATGACGTCGATGCGTTCTACGACCGTCTTCCGTCGGGCGTTACGACTAACGTGAACGACGGCGTCAGGATAATGAAGCACCATTCTGCCGGCATGCAGTTGCGCTTCGTCACGGATTCCGATTTCGTTGCTGTCAAGTTCGTGAACTACAACAACAGCAAGGGAATGTATCACATGTCCGAACTTGGCGTGAGCGGCATCGACATCTACCGGCTGGACGCAAGGACCGGCAAGTGGAAGTTTGCCAAGAGCAGCCATCTTGCGAACGTGGTCAAGCCAACGTCTAACGAGACGGCGCGCGTCGTGCGCACTCCGTGGAAGAAGGGCGAGGCGTGTCTCGTGAACCTGCCGCTCTACAATGGAATACGCAAGCTCTGGATCGGGGTCGCGAAAGACGCCAAGATTGGACCTCCTCCGCCGCGTCGTTCCGGGATCACGAAGCCCGTCGTGTTTTACGGAACGTCCATCACGCACGGCGGTTGCGCGACGAGGGCGGGGCTGGCGTTTCCGTCCATCATCGGGCGCGAGCTAGACGTGCCCATCGTGAACCTCGGCTTCTCGGGCTCGGGCGTCATGGAGTTCGAGATGTCGGAGCACCTCGCCGGGATCGACGCGAGCTGCTATGTTCTCGATTGCCTCTGGAACATGTCCGCGTTCGCGAAGGCCCGCCCAGGCAGGTCGTTCGAGGAGAACTACGAGAAGTTCATCCGCAACTTGAGGTCGAAGCGTCCGAACGTTCCGATCGTCATGGCGGAGCAATCCGACGTGTTCAAGAGCGGACGGTTCAACGAAATCAACGCCATGCACAGGAAGCTCTACGAGCAGCTCGTCGGGGAAGGCTGGAAGAACCTCGTCTATCTGCCGGCGGACGGAATGTTCGACGATTCCGGCGAGGGAACTGTTGACGGGTGCCATCCAAACGATCTTGGCATGGTGTCGATGGCAAAGGCGTACGGAGAGGCTGTCGCGGAAGCGATAGGCGTCCATTCCAGGTGAAGGTTGCAAACGGTGACATGTGATTGACTTTTACGGCGGATTTTCGGTAAAATACACGAATATGAAAACTCTTATTGGTCTTGTCGTCTGCATAGGCGCTACTGCGTCTTTCGCGGCGAATGTTCTTGAGGTCAAGGTAAAGGCCCTTGACGGCTTTGGCGGAGACACTGGCTCTGTTGCGAGCCGGTGCCAGACCAAGGCTGGCGCAGAGTATGATCCGATCACTGTCACTCGCGACGTGAACGCGCTCAAGGCCTCCGGAGATTTCGAGGATATAAGCGCAGACGCCAACCAGGTTGCCGACGGCGTCGAGGTAGTGTTCTACGTAAAGCGCAAGTTCCGCTTCGCGCCGCCGCTTGTCGTGAAGGGCAACAGCTTTTTCTCCGAGTCCAAGGTCGCGAAGGAGGCCGAGCTCAAGGACGGTTTCCTCTATGGCGAGGCCGATCTTGCCAACGTAGCGGCGAAGGTTCGTCGCGCATACCAGAAGAAGCGTTTTCCAAACGCGAAGGTCACGCCGGTCGTTGACATAATCTCCGGCAGCGACGCCACCGTGACTTTCATTGTTGACGAGGGCTCGCGCCGCAAGGTGAACCGCTTCGTGTTCGACGGTGCCGACCATGCGGTAGAGACGTCCGCCCTGAACCGCAACGCAAATCCGTTCCACAGCATACCCGACGGCAGCTTCGACGCAATCGAGCTTCGCGACGCGATAGGCGACTATCCGTGGTGGAATCCTGTCGGCTGGTTCTCGGACGATCCCGTGACGCGCGACCAGCTTGCGCAGTGCTGCGACAAGATCGTCGAAGTCTACCGCAACCACGGCTACCTCGATGCGAAGGCGACGGGGCCGGAGCTTGTCGACGCCGGCGAAGACTTGGCCGACTACGTCTTCACGATTTCCGAAGGGCCGAGGTACAAGGTCGGCTCCGTGACCATCGGCGGGCTCACGAAATATTCCGAGGCGGATGTCGCGGCGAAGAGCGCGCTGCCTGCGATTGGCTCCGTCGCCGGGCAGAAGGAGCTTGACGACGCCGCGGACAGGATCAGGATCGCCGTCGGTTCCGGAGACCTCGGGCTTGCAGACACGCGCGTTGCGGTGAAGCGCGTCCCGTCCGAGTCAGACCCCGCTTCCCTTGACATCGTGTTCCAGGTGACGGAGGGCGTTCCGGTGGTGATCGACGACGTCAAGATCCGCGGCAACGACTATACGAAGGACAAGGTGATCCGCCGCGAGATCGCGCTTGGCCCCGGCGACAGGATGCTCGAGGACCGCGCCGACCGCTCCAAGCGGAGGCTCGAGAACCTCGACTACTTCTCCCGCGTACGGTATTATCTCGAGGCGTCTGGCAAGGGCAAGAACGAAAACGGCGAGGAATACCGCAATCTCGTGTACGAGGTCGAGGAAAAGAACACCGGCTCGTTCATGATCGGCATCGGCGCATCGTCCGTCGATTCGGTTTATGTGACGGCCGAGGTGAACCAGAACAACTTCGACCTGTTCGCGCCGTCGAAGTTCTTCCGCGGCGGCGGCCAGAAGGGGCGCGCGTTCGTTGCGTGGGGCCCGCGCTACCAGAGCATGGAGCTTGGCTTCGTCGAGCCGTACTTCCTCGCGCGAATGCTCGAGCTTTCCGTGGACGCGTACCGCCGCCTGCGCTGGTACGACCAGTACGACCTCATCCGCACCGGCGCTTCGGCGTCGCTCTCGTACCCGGCCAAGTTCTGGCCTACGTGGAACCCCTTCGGGCGCTTCGGCTTCGGCCTTTCCGGCGAGTACATCGAGTTCGACGACGTCGAGTGGGGCAAGTGGTACAAGAAGGGGAATCTCAGGTCCGTCTCGTTCATCGAGGAGGATCGCAAGTACGGCGGCGCGTTAGAGCCTGTGCTGCACTTGTTCTGGGCGAGGGACACGCGCGACAACTTCCGCATTCCTACGAGCGGCTACCGCACGAGGGTTTTCTTCGACCTCGCTCCGGCCGGGGACAACGAATACTGGCGCTTCGGCGTGACGCACCGCAGCTACTTCAATGTCTGGAAGCGCTACAACCACGTGCTCATGGCGGGGGTGCGCGCCGAGACGATCGACGCCATCACCGACGACGTGCCGATCTACAACAGGATGTTCCTCGGCGGGCCAAAGTCCATCCGCGGCATCGAGTACCGCAACGTCGCCCCGATGGTGAGCCGCCATCCGTATTTTTCGTTTGACGCGGCGCCGTGGGGCGGCCAGACGCTCTTCTGCGCGAACTTGGAGTACACGATACCGATTGTGAAGATGCTCAGGTTCGCGGTGTTCACGGATCTCGGCTCCGTGGGCGTAGACGAGTTCGACCTTGATTTCTCGGATACGTTCGCGTGGACGGTGGGCTGCGGGCTCAGGCTGGACATTCCGATGTTCCCGATCAGGCTTGACCTCGCGACGCCGATAGAAAAGCCGAGCCAGGCCGAGGAAGAGGTCTTCTCGTTCACCGTCGGCTACGATTTCTGACGCTAGGCAATGAGGTTTACCAACAACGGAAGGTATGAAAAAATGAAGAAACTGCTTATTTGCGCTGCAATCATTGCGGCAGGTGCCGTGCACGCGGAGCTTAAGTTCGCTACCGTCGACATGCTGAAGCTCATGCGCAACCATCCCGACTACGACCGCAACGAGCGGCTTCTGGAGTCAACTGACAAAGACTACCAGAAGAAGGTCGATTCCATAAAGAGCGAGGGCGAGGCGTTGCAGGCAGAGGGGCGCAAGCTCATGGAACAGAGCACAAGTCCGATACTTAACGAGAAGGCGAAAGCCGACATCGCCAAGAAGATTGCGGACATCCAGCAGAAGCTTTACGCCATCGAGCAGCGCTATCGCGCAGAGGCGATGCGCTGCCACCAGGATTTGCAGGAGCTTCGCCAGCGTCTTATGAAGACGACTGCGGACGACCTCAAGGAGCGCGTCAGGAAGTTCTCCGAGCTGAAGGGCTACGACATCATCATCGACTCCAACGCGACGGCGTATTCGAAGCCGTCGCTAGACGTCACCGACGCGGTGCTTTCCGACATGGGCATTGACCCTGCCAAGGCGAAGGGGGCAAATGAAGGCAAGTGAGCTTGCCAGCGCGCTGGGCGGAACGCTCGAGGGCGGCGACGTGGAGCTTTGCGCCTGCGCCGGTCTTGAGGAGGCTCGCTCCGGCGACTTGAGCTTCTGCAAGGATGCGAAGCACGTTGGCCTAGTCGAGACGACGAAGGCTTCGGCCGTCTTGCTGCCGCCGGACTGGTCCCATGGCGCGCCGTGCGCGATAATCCGCGTGGAGGACCCCGACAGGGCGTGCATGGCCGCCGCTAAGATGTTTGCGCCGCCAGAGCCGGTGCGCGCGCCAGGCGTGCATCCGTCGGCGGTGGTCGATCCGTCAGTCAAGCTCGGGGAAGGGGTGCACGTAGGGCCTTTCACCGTAATCGAGAAGGGCGCGTCCATAGGCGACGGCGCGGTCGTAGAGGCGCAGGTGTTCATTGGCGAGGGGTGCTCCGTCGGCGCCAGGACGCACATCTACCCGCAGGTATCGCTGCGCGAAGGCACGATTGTCGGCAAGGAGTGCATAATCCACTGCGGCGTCAGGATCGGCGGCGACGGCTATGGCTTCACTACGGAGATTGGGGAGGGCGGAGTGCCCCGCATCGAGAAGATACCCCAGCTCGGCATCGTCGAGATCGGAGATGGCGTGGAGATCGGTTCCAATACGACGATCGACCGCGCACGCATCGGCCGCACGTACATCGGCCCGATGACGAAGATCGACAATCTCGTGCAGATCGGGCACAACGTCAAGGTCAAGGGGTATTCCGGCCTCATCGCGCAGTCGGGCGTGGCGGGCTCTACGGAGATCGGCTGCGGCTGCCTCATCTGGGCGCAGGCCGGGATATCGGGTCACATCAAGATCGCGGACGGCGTCCAGGTTGGTCCGCAGGCTGGCGTTCCGCAGTCTCTTGACGGCAGCGTGAAGTATGTGATCGGCACGCCCGCGACGTCCATGAAGGAAATGGCCGCGGTTTCGCTTGCGCCCAGGGCGATAGCGAAGTTGAAAAGCGAATTCAGGGAATTCAAGGCAAGAATGGAAAAGAAGGAGTAAATCTCAAAATGAAAATAGACACGCTTTGCGTACAGGGTGGGTATCAGCCGAAGTGCGGGGAGTCTCGCCAGGTGCCAATTTATTCGTCGACCACGTTCAAGTATGACACTACGCAGCACATGGCCGATCTCTTCGACCTAAAGGCTTCGGGCTACTTCTACACCCGGCTCGCCAACCCGACGAACGACCTCGTCGCGAAGAAGATCGCCGCGCTGGAGGGAGGCGTCGCGGCAATACTGACGTCGTCGGGGCAGGCGGCGTCGACGTTCTCGATACTCAACCTCTGCAATGCGGGCGACCATGTCGTGTCCTCCGCGCAGATATACGGCGGAACGTTCAACCTCTTCGCGGTGTCGCTCAAGAAGCTTGGCATCGAGTTCACGTTCGTTGACCCGGATGCGGACGAGAAGACCATCGGCAAGGCGTTTCGCCCGAACACGAAATGCGTCTTCGGCGAGACTGTGGCGAATCCTTCGGGCTGCGTGCTCGACATCGCCAAGTTCGCCAAGGTCGCGCATGCCCACGGCGTTCCCCTCATTGTGGACAACACGTTCCCGACGCCGATTCTCTGCCGTCCCATCGAGTTCGGCTGCGACATCGTGACGCACGCGACGACGAAGTACATGGACGGACACTCTTCCCAGGTCGGCGGTTGCATAGTCGATTCAGGAAACTTCGACTGGACGAAGCATGCGGACAAGTTCCCGGGTCTTGTCGAGCCTGATCCGTCTTACCACGGTCTTTCCTACGCGAAGGCATTCGGCAAGCTCGCCTTCATTACGAAATGCACGGCCCACCTGATGCGCGACTTCGGCTCGATACCCTCGCCGTTCAACGCGTTCCTCGTGAACCTGGGCCTCGAGTCGCTTCACCTCAGGATTCGCCGCCATGCGGAGTCTGCGCTCAAGGTCGCGAAGTGGCTCAAGACGCAGAAGAAGGTCGCGTGGGTCAACTTCGCGGGCCTTCCCGGCTCTAAGTACGCGCGCCTTGTCAAGAAGCAGTTCGACGGCCCGTCGCCATGCGGCGTCCTCACGTTCGGCATCAAGGGCGGCCGCGAGGCGTCGATAAAGTTCATGGACGCTCTGAAGCTCATCGGCATAGTGACCCATGTCGCCGATGCGTGGAGCTGCGTCTTGCACCCGGCGTCGCACACGCACAGGCAGCTTACAGACCGTCAGCTCAAGGAGGCGGGCATCCCGCCGGACCTAATCAGGCTTTCCATAGGCCTGGAGGATCCGGACGACATAATCGCCGACATAAAGCAGGCTTTGGCAAAGGTAAAAGTCTAACACTGGTACGCCAGGAAAGGAAACGCACATGAAGAAAAACTGGTTGTTGGCCGGCATAGTCGGCATAGCGTCGGCGGTTTTATATTTCGCGTCGGTCGTCTCCTACGCCTTCCCTGGCGAAAGCGCCCACCTAAGGGCGTTGTGGCTTGGCCTTGATCCCGTAGGCGGGGTGAGCCATCCTCTGATGTCCGTGTTCTCCGGCCTGTTCGGGCACGGGAACATGATTGCGCCCGTCTGCGGCGTAATCGCGTCCGTGGCGGTGTATCTCGTCGTTGCGTTCTATGTGCGGGCGTCGATAAGGTCTGAACACGCCAAGCCGCAGTCCGAGACGCTCGCGCGCATTGCGGGCCTTGTGGCGGCCGTCGTGTTCATGCTGACGCCCTGCGTGCGCAGCGCGGCTTCGCATCTTGAGCCGCGCCTCTTCGAGGCCGCGTGGGCCTTTGTCATAGTGCTTCTGCTCGTACCATACCTCTTGGCCCCGTGGTTCGTCGCCTGGATGTTCCCCATCGTCATTGGCGCGATGGTCGCGCTTGGATGCTGCGATTCCGTGACGTTTGCGTTCATGGCGGTCGTCTGCGTGTTCGCGATAACCTCCGTCGAGCTGAAGCGCGGCGCGAAGCCGTATCTGCCGCTGACGCTGTTCGCGATCACTTTCCTGTCGGTGTTCTTCATCGCCATCAAGGTCTTCGGCATGGACCTTACCCCGCTTCTCAAGAGTTCGGTCGCCGAGGCACGGGCCGTGTTCGACACGACCGGCTGGATCTTCATCGCGGTGTTCGCGACAATACCGTTCGTCGTTTCGGTGTTCGCCTGCCCGAAGTCCCTTAACGACAAGCCTGGCCTTGTGCACTGGCTCTTCCACATCGCGATGTCCTTCTTCGCGGTGCTGGCGGTGGCGACGCCGCTGTCGCCATCGTCGGTGATGCTCAAGTCTGGCGTGCCGCCTGTCATGACCAGTGCGTTCGCCGCGGCGTTTTCAGGCTACCTGATCGCGTTCTGGTGGCTCCACAGGAAGCGTCCCGTCGGCATGGTGTCCGGAATCATCCTCGCGTTCGTCCTGGCGTTCGCGTCGGTGTGGAACCTCTTCACGTTCGACGGCGACCGCGGCGCGTTCGCCGACGAGGTCGCCCGCAAGGCCATATCCGAGCTTGGCGGGCGCAAGTGGGTCGTCACGGACGGAATGCTCGACGACCACATTCTTCTCGTGGCCAGGGAGGACGGCGCAGACGTCAACCTGATTGCGCTGCAGAGGGATCTTGACAACAAATACCTCGAACACCTCGCAAAGGTCGTCGCGGACAAGAAAGTGGGCGGCTCCAAGAACGAGGAACTGGTGCTGTCGCTCTCGCTGGGCGTTCTTCCGTTCGTCCAGGACTGGTTCTCGTCTGATCCCATGGTCGGAACCGAGGTCGCCACTTTCGGAGCGCCGGACCTCTGGTATGCCTCCAACCGCAAGCCCGTGCCGGAATTCCTCTTCTTCGGATCCGACCTGAAGAAAGATCCCGACTGGTCGGAATGGAAGCGCTTCGACAAGATCCTCGAGGCCCCTGCGGGATGGGGCAGCTACCGCTACAGGAGCGAAGACCCCGTCGAGCAGCTGCGCCTCGTGCTGCGCCGCCACATGGGCCTTGTCGCGAACAACCGCGGCGTGTGGCTGCAGGACGCCAAGCGCGACGACGAGGCGTTCGACATGTACGAACTTGTCCTTAACGAGATCGACCGCGACAACGTCTGTGCGCTCTTTAACGAAATCGAGATGGCCGGGGCGAAGTACAAGAGGGCCCTCGACAAGAAGAGCGAACTTGAGCGCAGGATCGGCAGCATCGTCGACGACAAGACTCGCCGCTACGTGATCTGGAGGCTGTCCTCGTTCTACGGATACATCCGCAACCCTGACATGTTCGTGAGGCTCGGCTTCGCCTGGGCGAGGTCCGGTCGCCCCGGCGACGCGCTTGCGCAGATACGCCGCGCAATAGACTTCGTGCCAGACGACAAGAAGGTGTCGCTCCTCAACATGATGGCCGCGCTCTACGCAATCGAAAACGACCAGCTCAAGTCGCGCAAGATATACGAGGCGGTCCTGAAGAAGAACTCCAAGGACCACGACGCACTCATGGGCATGATGCGGCTCAGCCTCGCCAGCGGCGACGCGAAGGCGGCGACAGGCTATTTGGAGCGCGCGGTCAAGGCTTCCGCCACAAACGGACACAAGGCGTTCTTCGAGCGCGCGATGCTGTCCATGATGAAGAACGACGTGGAAGGGGCGAAGACCCTGCTGCGCAAGGTGCTTGACGCCGACGGGCGTAATCTCCAGGCGTGGGGACTTCTCGCCGCCGCGACGATGCAGCAGATAGACACTTCGGAAGACGAGAAGACTAAGGCAAAGCTCATCAAGGAGATCGAGGATTCCATCCTTCCGGAAATGGAGAGGCAGTCGTCCAACCCGCACGATTACTACTTGCAGTCAACCAAGGCGTTCCTCTTGATGCGCCAGGGCAAGGAGAAGCGTCGCGAGGCTCGCGATGCATTCGAGGTGGCCGCACGCTCCCGTCCAGATTCCGCGGTCACGCACGACCTCATCCTCGGGCTGGACATCTCGCTGGACGACCGCGTCAACGCCGAGCGCCACGCGAAGGAAGTCCTTAGGCGGAACCGCAACGCGCCCCTTGCAAACTACGTGATGGGTTCCATCGCGCTGGCGCGCAACCGCTATCGCGAGGCTGAGTCTTTCCTGAGAAAGGCCGCAGACGCGCCTCAGCCCAACGTGATGGCCCTGAACGACCTCGCAGAAGTCCTGCGCCGCACCAACAATTTCCAGGAAGCCGAGCGCTACGTCCGCAAGGGAATCGAGATCGCTCCCGACTTCTACATCCTGCACGAGACCCTGGCCTCCATCCTCATGGACCAGAACATCAACCTCGACGAGGCCGACGCATCCATACGGAAGGCGATTGAGCTTTTCAAGAGCGAGAAGAAGTCGGATGCAGACCTCCGCACTTACATGTCGCTTGCCCGAATCCAGGTCCTGCGCGGCGACATGAAGGGCGCGAAGGCGTCCATCCGCCGCGTGCAGAACAGGGTCTCCGAACTTAGCGACTTCGAGAAGAGCGAGTTCGAGGAGATAAAGAAGAGTGTTCTCTGAAGCGCTACTCGCGGCCGCATTCCAGATCGGCCCGTTCTACCAGCAGAAAAGCGACTACGCGGCGTTTCGTCCGTTCTGGGCGGAGGAAGGGGAGGTCACGGACGTCCTCTGGCCTCTTTGGACGAAGCACCGCGACTGGTGGCGCTTCTGCTTCTTCATGCACCACCAGTCGTATCCCGACGGCGGATTCCAGTTCGAGATCATGCCGTTGTGGTGGAACGGTGAGCAGGGAACAAGAGACGGGGAGCGTGAAAGCTACTGGGCGCTCTTCCCGATATGGGGAGCGCATCCTCATTTCCTCGTGATGTATGATTTGAAATTCTGCCTCTGGCCCGTCTGGATGCAGTACAAAATGCCGCGTCCCTCGGAGAAGAAGTGGATGACCACGAACGCCGTCCTGTGGCCGCTGGCGCATTGGCGGGACGACGGAAGCTGGGGCATCTGGCCTCTCTACGTGCGCAACCGGCAAAGGGAATCTCTCCACCAGAGCGTGCTGTGGCCGATCTTTACATGGGCATCGTACGAGAAGGACCGCGACACTTCCGGCGAGGGGTCGTCCTGGATGCTCTGGCCTCTCTGGGCCGATGTCGATCGCGAACGCGAACGCCAGTGGATGTTCCTGCCGCCGTTCTTCTCCTATGCTGAAGTTTCCCAAAAGGTTCCGGGCGGCGGACGCACGCTCGCCCCCATGTCGAGGCTGCGCTGCCCATGGCCCATCGTAGAGATCGAGCGCTCCGAGAGCCGCGACCGCACTTCGATATTTCCACTGTGGGAAAGCGTGTCGTGGAAGGGGTATTCGGATGGAAAGCGCAACAGGAGCGTGCAGCGCTTCGGATGGAAGCTCGTCGAAATCTACGATGACGAGACGCGCGTGTTCCCGTTCTGGACAAGTCGCAAGGACGGCTCGTTCTTCCGCCTCTGGCCGTTCTACGAATCGGAGCGCGGCGCCGACGGCGTGACTCGCGGACGCTTCCTTGCGCTTTTCCCCATACGCTGGGTCCCGGCAGTGAACAGGAACTGGGCGAAGTTCTGGACGTTCTACGAACGCGAGGAGACGTCTTCTGAAATCTCGCATTCGCTCCTCTGGGGAATCATCCGCTGGAAGACGTCCGTCGATACCGAAACCAAGCAGTGAAACTTCTTGACGAACTCGCCTCTCGCCGTCGCTTCGGGATGAAGCCCGGCCTTGATGCAATCCGCCGCGTCTGCGGCGCATTGGGCGATCCGCAGCGCGCGTTCAAGGCCGTCCATGTCGCCGGCACGAACGGCAAGGGCGCGATCTGCGCCATAGTTGATGCCGCGCTCCGGGCGGCGTCCGGACGGAATCTGCGCATAGGCCGCTATACGAGTCCACACCTCGTGTCGTTGAACGAGCGCTTCTTCTTGGATGGCGCACCCGTGGGCGACGACGCCCTTGAAGCCGCGGCTTCTCGCGTCTTCGCGGCGCTTTCGTCGCCCGGTGCGTCCTCAGTTGCCGAAGAGCTCACTTTCTTCGAGGCGCTGACTGCCACGGCGTTTTCTTTGTATGCCGAGGCGAAAGTCGATTACGCCGTTCTTGAATGCGGCCTTGGCGGACGTCTCGACGCGACGAATGCCTGCGAGCCTGCGCTGTCGGTGATTTCGCGCGTAGGTCTCGACCACTGCGACTGGCTGGGCTCGACCATCGATGCGATTGCCAGAGAAAAGTCTGGCATAGTAAAGCCAGGCGTTCCCGTCGTTCTAGGTCGCAACGACGACAAGGTTCGGGCCGTCGTGGAGTCTCGCGCCAGCGAGATGGGCGCGCCGTTCGTCTATGCGCCGGAAGTCGTGCGCGATGACGAGATTCCTCGCGGATTCTCCCTTGCCGGGTCGTTCAACCGCGAGAACGCCGTCACGGCGATTGCGGCGCTGAAGACCCTTTTCGGCGGCAGCATGCCTTCAGGCGCGGTGGACGGCTTTTCGCACGTCGTCTGGCCGGGTCGCTTTCAGCGCGTAGGCGACTGCATCATCGACGGGGCGCACAATCCCCCGGCGGCGAGGGCGCTTGCGGACGCTCTCGCGGAAGAGTGCGCAAAGTCTGGCGAAAGTCGCAGGTTCGTTCTCGTCTTCGGCGCTTGCGCCGACAAGGACGTGGGAGAGGTCCTGCGCATTCTCTCGCCATTCGTCTCGCACGGACTTGCCGTCAGCACGAACAATCCGCGCTCGCTTCTTGCCGAAGATGCCGCGAGAATCATGCGGACGGCTGGAATCGACGCAGAGTCTTGCGCGAACTTGCGTGAAGCGCTTGCCTTGCGCGGAAGGTTCTATGGGAGAGGAGCATCCGAGACCATCGTCTGTGGTTCGCTATTCCTCGCCGGCGAGGCCATTGTCGAGCTTGGCGCGTACCCATGGCCGGTCAGGTTCGATCCATCAGAGTCGCTTTTGTCCCAAGATGTCGCTCGCGGCTGATGCAAGGGTTGTGATTTTTTGGTATAATTCCCCTACATGACTAAAGGTGTGCAGGTTGCTGCGTTCATAGGCGGCGGATTGCGTATGCTTGCCTCCGGCGAGAAGAGCCGCGAGGTGGTGCTTGCATTGCCTCTTTCCCGCTTTCTCGTGAAGATGCTCGTTGTGCCGCAAGGCGAGGATCCCGTCGAGTACGCAACGCCTTTCGTGAAGGCTCTTTCTCCTTTCCCCGACGAGCCGTTGAGCGTTACGTGCGAGACCGTTAGCGAGACGGCGACGGACCGCGTGGTGATAGCAGCGGCCCTCCCTGAAAGCGCGGCGGAAGACGTCGCCGCCGCATTGGACGAAGCGAAGCTGAACGTCGTCCGCGTAGATATACTGGACGTAGGCGCGCTTCGTGGAATGTGGACGGAGCTGAGCGAAGAGAAGAAGCGCAAGATGGTCGTCTTGCGTTCGGAAGGCGGCACGTCCCTCGCCGTGCTCGACGGCGACATTCCGGCGACCATGCGCGCCATATCGTCAGACGCCGACATGAAACGCGAGACGATGCTCTCGCTTCTTGAGGCGGAAGATTTCAACGGCCCTGCGCCGCTTGCCGACACCCTAGAGCGCGAGATCGACATCGACGCCGCGCTCGCCGGCGTTGCCGAGCGCTCCGAGGAGCAGGATACCCTGAACGCAATCCCGGAGAGCTGGCGCCAGGTTCTCGAAGAGTCTCGCTTCAAGGCGAAGCTCTTCCGCAATCTCGCCGTTGCCGGCGGAATATGGCTTCTCGCGATGGCGACGCTGTTCGGCGTTCCCGTGGCGTACGGGTTCATGACCGACCATGTTAAGGGCTTGAGCAAGGCCCACTACGCGCAGTACAAGGCCGTTGCCGACAAGAAGGCGAAGGTCAAGGTCGTCCGCCAGTATTCCGACCATTCGCGCGGCGCACTTGAGATAATGAAGGCGATTTCAGACAGGCTTCCCGAGGGCATAACTCTTTCTTCGTGGGATTTCACTCGCGACGACGGCGTCCGGCTGCGCGGCGATTCCGACGGTTCCGCGCCGGTCTATGCGTTTAAGGACGCACTCGTCGAAATGGGCGAGGAGGACGGCGGGGAGAAGGTTTTCAAGACCGTGAACCTCGGCTCGATGAGTTCGCAGAAGGACGGGCGGCAGAAGTTCGACCTCGAGTGCAGGTACGAGGAGGTTGAAGAATGAACGAACTCGGACTGAAGGAAAAGGCGGCCGTTGCCGTGATCGGAGTGGTGGTCCTGTACGCCATCGCCGTGGCGACGTGGTTCCTGAATTCCGAAAGCGCGTGGAAGCGCGCCGCCAAGAACTACGACAAGGCGTCCGTCCAGTACGAGAAGGAGACCAAGCTCATCTCCGAGGCTGGAAAGTGGGACGAGCTGTACGAGTCGGAGCGCGCCGCGATGCCGATGTTCGAAGACGGCAAGGCGACGGATACGACATGGCGCAGCAAGGTCGAAGAGCTTGCAAAGGAGAACCTCGTACAGGTCCACCAGATCGACCATGGCAAGGAGGTCGAGACTGGCGACGTGTTGCAGCTGCCGATAGAGATCAAGAGCTTCGAGGCGTCGTTGGAGGCTTTGGTGAAGTTCATGCACGCGCTCGATTCTGCCGAGGACGGCATGTTCGACGTGAAATCGCTGAGCGTGAAGCCGAGCAACAAGAAGGGATACCTTAAGGGCTCGCTTTCTCTTACGTGCGCATACATGAGAGAGGCCGACAATGACGAAAAGTAATGGAGGTGACTTTATGAAAAGATCAGGAACGACAGTCGTGCTCGCTCTCATCGCCTGCATGGGCGCGGCGTCTGCTTTCGCGCAGGAGACCCGGTCCCCGACCAGCCTTCTCAATCGTCCGAGCGGGCTAAGCAGGCTGCGTCGTTCGTCGCAGTCTGGCATGCAGCAGACCTTGCCTGCCCGTGGCGAGACTCCGCAGGGCGCGGCGTCCTCTTCTTCGTCGTCGCAAGGTTCCGGGGCGGGCGCTGCCGCAGATCCGGGCGGGCGCTCCATCGAGTTCAACGGCGCCCCCGTCGAGATGGTGCTGAAGGTATATGGCGAGCTCGTTGACAAGACGGTCCTGAAGGACCCTGCCGCGCCTGCCGCGACGATCACGCTGCAGCCGAAGCAGGGGCAGGAGCTTTCTGATGCGGACAAGATTCTCGCAATCGAGACGGTGCTTGAGATGAACGGAGTACACCTGGAGCCGTTTGGCGAGAAGTTCGTGAGGGCGTTGCCGCGCGCGACCGCCCGCAAGGAGGGCATTCCGCTTCTTCTTGACCCTGACGCCACGCTCGGCGATTCGTCGCGCGTAGTGTCGCTGATGATGACTTTCCGCAACATCGCGCTCGACGAGGCGCAGAAGGCCCTGGAGGGGCTTAAGAGCGACAAGGGCGTGCTGAACGTCTACGAGCGCTCGGGTTCGATTCTCGTCACCGATACGGAAATGAACCTGGCCCGCATGCGCGAAGTCATCAAGGAAATCGACATCCCGACTCCGATCACCGAGAACGTGTTCATCCGCCAGATCCAGAATGCCAGCGCGACGGACATCCAGAAGGTTCTTCAGGAAATCGTAGAGGACGCCAAGAAGATACTTGAGAAGCAGGGCAACAAGAACGGCGCCCAGAACAACGCGCGCGGCAACGCGCCGTCAGGTTTTCCGCAGCCTGTAAGCGGCATCCGCTCCCCGCTGCTCAATCGCACCCAGACGCAGCAGAAGCCGGCGGCGCCGACTTCGAACGAGTCTCTCGTAACGGCCGTTTCTGATGCCGACCGCGGCATGATCCGCGGCGATTCGCTCATTATCGCCGACGAGCGCTCCAACAAGCTCGTCATAAAGACGCAGAAGGCGAACATGGATTTCTTCGACAAGGTCATCGAGCAGCTGGACGTCGAGACCACGCCCGACACGGTGGTGAAGATCTACCGACTGAAGTATGCCGACGCCGAGGATGTCCAGGACATGATCAACGACCTCATCGGCAACGCGCCGTCGGGGAAGAACACGAAGCAGGGCAGCCAGAACGCGAACTCCAAGAACGCAGGCGGGCAGAAGGGGAACTTGACGACCGGCACTTCCGCGCAGAAGAAGCCGGCGAACCAGCGCACCGGCGAGGCGAAGGCCGGAGAGCTTTCCAAGGAAAACACGACCGTCCTCGCCGACAAGCGCATCAACGGCATCGTCGTCATGACGCAGAAGGAACTCGTTCCGGTCGTCGAGCAGATCATCGAGACGATGGACATCAAGCTTAGCCAGGTCTTGATCGAAACAGTGATCATCGAAGTCAGCCTTGGCAACGGACTCGAGAGCGGCATCGACTGGGTTCAGAAAGGTAGAAAGCACAAGAGTTCAACAGAAAATCTCACAGACGCGCTCGGACGCCAGCTCTATTATCCATACGCCAAGGATTCGACCTCCGCCACTGGATACTCGTCAACCATTATCGACTATGGTGGAACGCCGGTTCTGTCTGGCACAGAGGGGGCTAGCTCCGTTGCGGCCTTGAAAAATGTTGCCACTGTGGCTCGCGACGGTCTAATGAATTACTACTCTGGTGGAGCCTATGGTTTGGGCGGTGGCGCGAATGGGGGCAACGAAGCGTTGGGCGTTGCGACGGGGGTCACTTCGAATCTCTTGAGCAAGTCGTTTAGCTTCGTCTTCGATTCTGACGAGCTGGGGCTCTCGGCGATACTGCACATGGCGGAAAGCGACAACCGCGCGAAGTACATAGCCTCGCCTGTCGTCATGACGGTTGACAACAAGGAGGCGACGATTGACGCGACGGAGAACAGACAGTTCTTGACTGGCTGGACGGCGCAGTCCGGATCGTATGGCAACAGCGGCCAGCCAACGCCGAATTATAGTGCGAAGGACATTGGCATCAAGCTTAAGATAACGCCGAAGATCAATCCGAATGGAACGGTGATGCTTACGGTTGAAGAAGAATATTCGCAGTTCATCGAAAATGGACAGTCGATGCTTATCCCGCAGGGCGGGCTTTACACTCCGGGACACGTCGATCTTGCCGTTGAGCGCAAGATGTCCGCCGATGTCCTTTTGGAGAACAATCAGACGGTCATCTTTGGCGGCCTGACGGAAACGTCGGTGTCGTCGTCGGAGACGGGCATCCCGTTTTTGAAGGATATTCCGTGGATAGGCAAGTGGCTTTTCAGCGAAGTCAAGCAGAGCGAAGCTCGCAAGGAGCTGCTTGTCTTCCTCACGCCTTACGTGCTTGACGACGCTCAGGCTGCGCAGGCAGAGGCGTTGCGCCGCAAGAATACGCTGTCCGATTCGCGTCCGTGGGAGGATCACGGCTGGTCCAAGTCTGCTCTTGCCGATCCTGTCTCCGGCAAGGAGAAACTGCGCAAGCAGAAGGACGAGTGGAAGAAGCAGGATGAAGACCACGATACCGAGCGTGCGCTCGACAAGGCTCGCATGGAGCGCGTGATACAGTTGAAGTCTCGCGAAATTGAAGAGCGCAAGATCCGCGACAAGGAAGAAAAGAAAATGGCCGAGCGCCTCGCCGAACTCGAGGAGGCCGAAAAAGAGCTTGGCCCGGAGCCAAAGACCGAGAAGTAAATCGGGATAACAAAACAACGCATTTGGGGAGACACCCCAAATGCGTTTATTGTTTTTGTGGTTATTTCGCGATTTTTACGCGATTTCGATTTTCTTGGCCTGAGTCTCGGGCTTCTTGCCGATCTTTACGGCGAGGATGCCGTTCTCCAGCTTCGCGGCGAGAGATGCCGCGTCGGCCATCTCGGGGAGATCTACGTTTATGGCGTAGTTGGCTCTCTCGAATTCCCCAACGACCTTCTTGAATCCGGCTGGATTCTGGTACTTCGAGTTGGTCTTCAGGGTGAGCGTGCGTCCCTCGATGTGGAGTTCCGCGTCCTCCTTGCCGATGCCGGGCAGCAGAACCTTTAGTTCGTAGCCGTCTGGCTTCTCGGTGAATGTCGCTTCGGGCACTATGAATTTTTCGTTTTCCATTTTGATGCTCCTTTCTTTTTTTTACCGGTTCGTTTTAGCCCGCGATCGCTATGCGCTTGACGCCGTTGGCCTCGGCCTTGGGCAGTTCGATGCGGAGTATTCCGTTGGTGAACTTTGCGTTCGCCTTGTCGGCGTTCACGCGGAATGGCAGGTCAAGCCTGCGGCTCCATGCGGGACGTCCCGCTTCGGTCTTGCCGGTCACTGTGTCGGTGACTGGCTCTGGCTTGTCGGCTATCACGACCGCCTGGGATTCGAGCGTGAGCTCGACGTCTTTTGCCGTTTTGCCGGGGAGCTCAAGATCGATGATGACGGCATCGTCGTCCATGAACACGTTCACGGGCGGAAAACGTCCGGCGGCGCGTGCTCTCATCGCCCGGAAGGCACGGCTCGAAGTATCGAGGAGGTCATCCAGAAAGCCCCACGGATCCATATTCAGCATTGTATTCATTTTCGGTTTCCTTTCATTTGTTGTGAACACAAACCTTGTTGCAAAGTCCGTGCCAACCCAATTACGCCAGTTTTTTGCCTGTCGTGTGTGACAATGTGTCGCAAGTTGCGACATATTGAGCCGTCAAGGAGGATGCCGCGCTGATGAATCGAACGATTCGCTTTGAGGAAGAATATGTTATAATACGCGGAGTGAAACCGAGTAAGATAATCGTTACGGCGGGACCGACGCGGGAGCATCTTGATCCAGTGAGGTTCCTAAGCAACCCTAGCACAGGCAAGATGGGCTTCGCAATCGCGGCGGAGGCGGCACGGCGTGGTTTTGATGTAACGCTTGTGGCAGGTCCGGTCTCGCTGAAGACGCCGAAAGGCGTGGAGCGCGTCGATGTTACGAGCGCTAGGGAGATGCTGGCCGCGGTAAAGGATGCGGTGCGGCGCGGCAGAAATGGTGGCGGCGCAACCCCGGTTCTCATATCGTCCGCCGCCATAGCGGACTGGCGACCTGCGAAATGTTCGCGGCAGAAGCTCAAGAAAAGAGAGATGGAAGGAACGCTCCGGCTCGTGCGAAATCCGGACATACTCAAGTGCGTCGGACGCTCCGCACGTCGCGTCGGTTTCGCGGCGGAAACGACGAATGTCATCGCCGAGGCGTCTAGAAAGTGCCGGGAGAAGGGCCTTGAGTTCATCGTCGCCAACGATGTAACGGAGAAAGGCTCCGGGTTTGGAACGGATACCGACCGCGTGGCGTTTGTCTTCCCAGACGGCTCCGTGCGAAACTTTCCACTTATGACGAAGCGCGGCGTCGCGCGAAAGATAATGGACGAGATATCGAAATGAAAATTGAAAACGCGATAATGCTTCTTGCGGGACGCGAGGTCGCCTGCGGATCGATTGAGATCGAGAATGGCAAGATTGCCTCCATCGACCGCGGCGGCGCACAGTCGCCTCAGCGTCTCGTGATGCCAGGGCTTGTCAATTGCCACGGCCACACCGCCATGACGCTCGTGCGCGGACTCGGCGGCGGGCTCCCTCTCCAGCGCTGGCTGGAAGAGGCGATATTCCCCGTCGAGGCGAAGATGAAGCCTGCTGACGTTCGCGCCGGATCGATCTGGGGAATAATGGAGATGCTTGCGGGCGGCACGACTTGCGTTGCCGACATGTATGACTTTCCGAGCGAAATGGGCGCCGCATTGCTGGAATCCGGCATGAAGGGTCGCATCTGCCGCGTGGGGCTAAGCTTCGTGCCGGGACGTCTTGAAGATTGCATCGAATCGACGCGGTCGTGGAACGAGTGGATCGACCGCGAAATCAAGCGCGAAATAAAAAGCGACATCTGCGTCCACAGCGAATACCTCACCGACGAAAAGTTCTGCCGCGCGCTTGCCGACGCAAACCGCGAGCTGAAGCGACCGCTGCACGTGCATGTCTCCGAGACTCGAAAGGAGCATGAGGAATGCATCGCCCGCCATGGGAAGACGCCGATTGCGTATCTCGCCTCGACAGGCATCCTCGACCACGGCGGCTATGCGGCGCACTGCGTTTGGTGCACCGACGACGACTTTCGCATCATGGCGGAGAAACGCGTTTCGCTCGTCCACAATCCGACGAGCAACATGAAGCTCGGCAGTGGCTTTGCGCGGATACTGCGGGCAATGGAGCTGGGCGTAAACGTGGCCCTGGGAACAGACGGCTGCGCGTCAAACGACAATCTCGACATGTTCGAGGAAATGCACATTGCGTCGCTGATTCACAAGGGGCTTGCCTGCGATCCGACGGTTCTCTCCGCGTGGGACGTAATAGAGATGGCGACAAAGAACGGCGCGAAGGCGCTGGGAATTGAGGACTCGGGGGAGATCGCCGTCGGCAAGGCGGCGGATCTCTGCGTCGTCGATCTATCGGGCCTCCATCTTGCGCCGGCGCTGGACATTCCGAACCTCGTCGTAAATTCTATGCACGCGAGCGACGTTGCGATGACTATCGTTGATGGATCGGTCTTGTACGAGAAGGGGTCCTGCGACTGCGGTTTCGACGGATGGGTCGGGGCGAATACGGCCCGCGCCGATCTTCTCGAGTCTGCAAGACGCATCGGATTGACTCCATGCTGCGGTGCGGAACTTTGCTGATGCTTTTGATATAATATGCACTACGGAAAGTAACAACTAGGAGACAACAACACATGACGATGTCGTTTGCTTTGATTGCCGCTATCTGCGTAGGCGCAGACTCGAGGCCGTGGCAGGATCCGTCCCTCAACTCGATTAACCGCGAACCGGCGCGCGCGTATTCGATGCCGCTCAAGTCGGTCGAGGATGCGTTCACCGGGGACCTTGAGCCTGACACTCCATACAGGAAGTTCCTTAACGGCGTGTGGAAATTCCATTGGGCGGGCTCCCTTGCGCTTGCGCCAGACGGCTCCGAGAAAACGGGGTTCGACGATTCCTCGTGGACTACCATAGACGTTCCGTCGTGCGTGGAAATGCGCGGCTGGGGAAGGCCGATCTACACGAACATACGCTATCCGTTCCCGGCAGAACCGCCAAAGGTGCCTGAGGACGAGAACTACGTCTCGTCGTATCGCACTACCTTCACCGTTCCGGAAGACTGGAGCGGTCGAGAGGTCTTCCTGCGCTTCGACGGCGTAGGCTCCGCGGCAAGCGTCTGGCTCAACGGCAAGGAAGTCGGCTACACCGAGGACATGTTCCTTCCCGCCGAATTCAGGATCACGCCTTTCCTGCGCAAGGGAGCGAACCTCCTGTGCGTGCGCGTGCTCCAGTATTCCGACGGCTCGTATCTCGAGGACCAGGACTTCTTCCGCTTCTCTGGAATCCAGCGCGACGTCTCGATATTCGCAATGCCCAAGGACGGCATCTGGGACTTCAGGGCGAATGTAAAGTTGAAAGTGGATAATGGAAAATGCAAGGAGGCGTCGTTGTCGGTAGATGGCGTCGAAGGCGACTGGAAGGCTACTCTCTTTGACGCGGACAAGAAGAAGGTCGCATCCCTCAATTCCACACTTCCCGCTTTCCGGTTTCCATTTTCATCCATGCCCCGCCTCTGGAGCGCGGAAGATCCATACCTCTACACCCTCGTCATAGAGAAGGGAGGCGACATCCGCGCGGCGCGAATCGGCTTCCGCGAGACGAGGATCGACGGCGCTGTCGTGAAGATAAACGGAACGCCGGTCAAGTTCCACGGCGTCAACCGCCACGAGACGGACCCGGAGAACGGGCGCACAGTCTCTCTTGCGTCGATGAAGCGCGACATCTTCCTGATGAAGTCCCACAACATCGACACGATCCGCACGTCGCACTATCCGAACCACCACTCTTTCTACGACCTCTGCGACAAGTACGGAATGTACGTCGTTGCGGAAGCCAACGTGGAGGGGCACGGCATGCACTACGGCGACAAGGGGCTCGGGAAAAACCCTGCCTTTGAGAAGCCAATCGTGGAGCGCAACGTCAACCACGTGACGAACTACCGCAACCATCCGTGCGTCTTCATGTGGTCGCTCGGCAACGAGACGGGCCATGGCCCCGCGTTCGTGAAGGCGCGCGACGAAGTGCGCCGTCTCGATTCGCGCCCCGTTCACTGGGAGCGCGGCAACAAGGACGCCGACGTCGACAGCCGCATGTACCCCACGGTCGAATGGCTTGAAGAACGCGGCAAGATCGGGGACGGCTTGAGCGGCGGTGAAGGCATGAAGGACAAGTACAACACCACCAATGCGCAGACTCCAGGCAAGGCGTTCTTCATGTGCGAATACGCGCACGCGATGGGGAATGCAATTGGCGAGCTCCAGGACTACTGGAACGTCTTCTACGCCCACCCCTCGCTTTCCGGTGGATGCATCTGGGACTGGGTCGATCAGTCGATATGGAAAAAGGACGGGCGCGGCGGACGCTTCCTCGCGTACGGCGGCGACTTCGACGACGAGCCTAACGACGGTCCGTTCTGCGTGAACGGCGTCATCGACGCGGAGCGCAACGTTACGTCGAAGCTGCTGGAAGTGGCCAAGGTGTACCAGCCCATAAACATCGAATGCGCAGACGCCGCGACAGGATCGGCGACGCTTGTGAACCGCATGTCCTTCACGCCTTCCACTGCGCTGGACGGAACGTGGGAGATTCTCGCCGATGGCGTGCGCGTCGCGGGCGGAGAGCTGAAAGTTCCTGCCGTGGGGCCGGGTAAGCGCGGGAAGATGCCTTTGCCGCGTCCCGAAGGCTTTGCCGCTAAGCCTGGCGTCGAATATTTCTACAACGTCGCTTTCTCGCTCAAGTCGGCGAAGCCCTGGGCGGAGAAGGGGTTTGTCGTCGCCCGCGAACAGCTGAAGTTCGGGAAGACCGCGTTTGCCGTCGAAAAGCCAGTTGCCGGTCTATACTCGATTCGAGAAGGGGCGGCGTCCGTCGAAGTGCGCGGCGAGGGAATAGCCGTTTCGTTCGACAGGAAGACTGGCGCCATCGCCTCCTTCGCCATCGGCGGCAAGAACATCCTCGGCGCGGCGGACGGCGGGCCCAGGCTCGGCATCGCGAGGGCGTTCACCGACAACGACATCTGGATGCGCGACGACTTCTACGCGAAGGGGATGGCGCATCTCAGGTACGTGGCCGAGGGAGTGTCCGTGCGCAAGCTAGACGGCGGAATCGTCGAAGTGGTCTCCACTGTGCGCGTGACGAGCGGCCGGTCCGGCGGCTTTAGGCATGTCGCCAGATATGTCTTCGGCGCCGGCGGAACCATGCGCATCGAGAACTCCGTCGAACCGTTCGGCACGATGCCGAAGGCGCTTCCTCGCATGGGGCTTGGCTGGAAGATATCGCGCGACCTCGCGAAAATCGAGTGGTACGGGCGCGGCCCCGGCGAGAACTACGTGGACAGATGCACCTCTACGTTCGTCGGACGCTGGAAATCGACTGTCGCCGAGCAGTACGTAGATTATGTGAGACCGCAGGACTGCGGAACGAAGACGGGCGTAAGGTGGGTGTCGCTTACTGACGGGGCGGGGCGCGGCATTGTCGTGTCCAGCGACGAGCCCATGATCTTCCAGGCGCTCGAATACGACTGGGAGGAAATCGACTTCGCGCGTCACCGCAATGGAGAGAAGCGCCACAGGTCGCCGCTCGCGAAGATGCCATGGACTTGCTTTAACACCGACGCCTTCCAGACGGGGCTTGGCGGCGCGAGCTGCGGACCCAAGCCGCAGGACAAGAACATCGTAACGCCGATTGCGCGGAAATGGGCGTTTACTGTCAGACCAGCAAAATTCTCAAGATGAAGATAGACGGCATACGCAATTTCTGCATAATAGCGCACGTCGATCACGGCAAGACGACGCTCTCCGACCGCATCCTCGAACTGACTCACGCTGTTTCGCAGCGGGAGCTAAAGGAGCAGACGCTTGACGCAATGGATCTCGAGCGCGAACGCGGCATAACGATAAAGTCCCACCCGGTCTCGATGCGCTACGAGGCGAAGGACGGCAAGACCTATCTCTTCAATCTGCTCGACACGCCGGGACACGTCGATTTCGCCTACGAGGTTTCGCGGTCGATGGGTGCGTGCGAAGGCGCGCTTCTTGTCGTTGACGCGGCGCAGGGCGTAGAGGCGCAGACCGTCGCCAACGCGTATTTCGCGCAGGCGGCGGAGCTGGAGATCGTGCCGGTTCTCAACAAGGTCGATCTTCCGGGCGCGGACGTCAAGGAGGTCTCGCGAGAGGTGGAGGACATTCTTGCGATTCCGATGGACGACCCCCTGCTCGTCTCTGCCAAGACGGGGATGGGGTGTCCGGAGGTCCTTGAGGCGATCGTGAACAGGATTCCGCCTCCGGAGACGAAAGGCGTGGATGCTCCACTCCGCGCGCTCGTGTTCGACTCGGTGTTTGACGAGTTCCGCGGCGTGATAACGTACGTGCGCGTAGTGGATGGAACGCTCTCGGCGGGCCAGAACGTGAAGTTCATGGGGTCGGACGTCACGACCGCAGTCCACGAAGTCGGCGTCTTCTCGCCTGGCAAGAAGCCCGTCGAAAAGCTTTCCGCCGGCGAGGTCGGATACATCGTCGGCACGGTGAAGGATCCGAGCGAGATCAAGATCGGCGATACCGTGACGACTTCGAGGCTTGGCGCGGAGGAGCCGCTGCCGGGATTCCAGGACATCCGCCCGACGGTGTTCTGCGGAATCTACCCGATGTCAACGGACGAGTTCCAGAAGGTCGAGGCGGGGCTAGAGAAGCTCCACCTCAACGATTCCGCGTTCACGTTCCACCACGAGTCTTCGCTCGCCCTCGGCTTCGGCTTTAGGTGCGGCTTTCTCGGACTTCTCCACATGGAGATCGTGCAGGAGCGTCTTCGCCGCGAATTTGGGCTGGACATCATTTCAACGTCGCCGGGCGTCATATACAAGCTGGAGCTGAAGAGCGGCGAGAAGCGCGACCTTGACAATCCGCTCCAGATGCCAGACCCGTCGGTGCTGGCGTCGATCTCCGAACCAGTGCTCAAGGCCCGCATAATTACGCCTAGCGAATCGATCGGGGACGTAATGCGCATCGTGATGGACCGGCGCGGCTATGTCGAGACGACCGAGACGATCGACGCGAAGCGCGTGATGCTTCACTGCCGCCTGCCGCTCAACGAGATACTGATCGACTTCCACGACACGTTGAAGTCCGTGTCGCACGGCTATGCGTCGATGGACTACGAGCCTGCGGGCTATCAGGTCTCTGACATCGTGCGCATGGACATCCTGCTCAACGGCGAGACGGTCGATGCGTTCGCGACGATGGTCCACCGCGACAAGGCGCGCATGCGCGGCATACAGATGTGCAAGGCCCTTGCCGAGACGATCCCCCCGCACCAGTTCAAGATCCCAGTGCAGGCCGCGATCGGACGCGAGATCATCGCGAGAGAGGATATTCGGCCTTTCCGCAAGGACGTTCTCGCGAAGCTCTACGGCGGCGACGTCACGCGAAAGATGAAGGTTCTGGAAAAGCAGAAGCGCGGCAAGGCCCGCATGAAGGAGTTCGGCCACGTGAACGTTCCGCAGTCAGCGTTTATCGCCGTCCTCAAGGGCACGATAAAGGAGCATTGACGGACTGGATGCGACGCAAGATTTCGCTCGATTTGGTATAATACGCTCAATGCGCCTAAAGTGCATTGGCCAGAGTGGTGGAATGGCAGACACAGGGGACTTAAAATCCCTTGCCGAGTATTTGGCGTGCGGGTTCGAGTCCCGCCTCTGGCACCAATAACCAAGGAGAGTGAAAAATGGCGGGTGAATACCAGTTCAGTTTGATAGATGTAACGAAGCAGCACGGGGCGAAGACGATCCTGAAGGACGTAAACCTTTCGTTCTTCTACGGTGCGCACATAGGCGTGATCGGCGCCAACGGAATGGGCAAGTCGTCGCTCTTGAAGATACTTGCGGGCGTCGACACCGAGTTGATGGGGACCGTGCAGGTGGCGAAGGGCACAAAGATCGGCTACCTTCCGCAGGAGCCGGTGCTGGACGACTCGAAGACAGTCCTAGAGACCGTTATGGAAGGCGTTGCCGAAGCTCAGGCCATGGTCACGCGCTACGAAGACCTCTGCTGCGAACTGGACGATCCCAAGGCCGCCGAGGAGATGGAGCGCCTCCAGGCGATCATCGACGCGAACGACTACTGGAACCTCGAGAACCTGGTGGAGCGCAGGATGGCCGACCTTGGGTGTCCCGACGGTTCGCGGAGCGTCAGCGTGCTTTCCGGCGGCGAGCGTCGCCGTGTCGCGATAGCGAGGCTGCTCCTGTCGAATCCTGACGTGCTGCTGCTCGACGAGCCGACGAACCACCTGGACGCCGAGACTACGTTCCGCCTGGAAGCGTATCTCAAGGAGTTCAAGGGCACTCTCATCGTCGTCACGCACGACCGCTACTTCCTTTCGGACGTGACGGACTGGATACTCGAACTCGACCACGGCATCTGCTATCCATACAAGGGCAACTACGAGGAATGGCTCAAGCAGAAGGAAGCGATGCTCCAGCGCGAGGCGAAGGTCGAGAAGTCGCGCCAGAAGATGCTCGAGAACGAGTTGAAGTGGATCCAGATGAATCCGTCGGGGCGCCACGCCAAGGCGAAGGCGCGTGTCGAGAGGTACGAAGAACTGCAGAAGCAGGAGGTCAGCACGCGCGAGGACGATCTCGTGATCAGGATCCCTCCGGGGCCGCGGCTCGGCAATCTGGTCGTCCGCGCCGAGCATGTGAAGATGGGCTTCGACGGAGAGGTACTGTACGACGACCTCAACTTCGATCTGCCGCGCGGAGGAATCGTAGGCGTCATCGGCGCGAACGGAGCCGGCAAGACGACGCTCTTCAAGCTCATAACCGGACAGCTCAAGCCGCTTTCAGGCACTCTTTCCATTGGCGAAACGGTTCGCCTGAGCTACGTTGACCAGACGCGTTCCGAACTGAAGCCGGACGAGACCGTCTATGAGGCGATAACCGGCGGCGGAGAGTTCGTCAAGCTCGCCGGCACTACGATGATGAACGGGCGCGCGTATTGCTCTAGATTCAACTTCCGAGGGCCTGACCAGCAGAAGAAGGTGGGCGTGCTTTCCGGCGGCGAGCGCAACAGGGTGCATCTCGCGAAGCTTCTCGCAAGCGGCGGCAACCTGCTTCTCCTGGACGAGCCTACCAACGACCTCGATGTCGCGACGCTGCGTTCGCTTGAAGAAGGCCTTCAGGATTTCGGCGGATGCGTGATGGTCGTCTCGCATGACCGCTGGTTCCTGGACCGAATCGCGACGCATATTTTGGCATTTGAAGGCAAGGGGCGCACTACATGGTTCGAGGGCGGCTACAGCGAGTATCACGAAATGCTCTCGCGGAGGCGGTGAAATATGGTATAATACGCATTAATAATTTGAGTGCGCAAATTGATAACTAATGGAAAGTGCAGGAAATACTCGATATATTGGCCAAAAGGAAGGGGAAGGGTAATGGCTGACCGCTCTGGTGGAATAAAAATACTCGTTGTTGACGACGAGAAGTTGATTAGACTTACAATGAGCGCAAAGCTGAAGAGCGCGGGCTATACGCCTGTCGCCGTAGGTTCGGTGGAAGAGGCGGTGTCCTTGCTGAAGGAGCATCACCGTGCGTTCAGTGCGATCATTTCCGACATCATGATGGGCGACATGGATGGGTTTGTGTTCCGCGACATTGTGCGCGGCTTCGACTCCGCCATGCCGTTCTTCTTCCTGACGGCGCTCGATCCAGAGGAAGGCAGCGGCTTTCTCAAGAAGATCGTGGAAGACCCGATGAGCTACTACCTTCCGAAGTCCGTCGATACGAAGGTCCTTCTGCATCGCGTCCAGCGCATTGTCGCGTCCCGCCGTGTCGAGCAGTTCATTTCGCGTCAGGTTGACGAGCAGAAGCAGTCTCTTGCCCTTGCCGCGCACGTTCAGCGGAGCATGCTTCCGCAGAGGATGCTTATAACGCAGAGGGGTTTCTACACGACGTGGTGGCGTCCGCAGAACATCGTGAGCGGCGACCTCTACGAGGCCGTCCAATTCGGTTTCGGCCGTTATCTCTACGTTCTCGGCGACATTCAGGGGCACGGAACGAGCGCGGCGCTCGCGATGACTGCGGTTCAGTCGTTCATAAAGCAGCTGACGCGCCTGGATGGCGTTCCTTCCGCGCATACGTACGACATCGCGAACATGATGCACAGGTTCTTCAGGGCGAATCTTGCGGATGTCTCGTACATGACGGCGCTCATCTGCATACACGATCCCGTCGCGGGCCATGTCTGCTGGCTTAGTTGCGGTGCGCCCGATCTCCTGGTCATCGACGAGGGCAAGGCTATAGACCCCAATCCCGAGAAGAAGGGCGGTATGCCCATCGGCCTCATGCCGGAAACGGAATACACGGCAGAAGACGAGGTCTTGACGCAGCTTTCCGATTCCGCCGTCTGCGTTCTCTTCACCGACGGCATACAGGATCTTTCGCGAACGGACGACGGCGACGACGCAATGGGCATTTCCGACGACAAGCTCATGGATACGCGCGTCGAGCTGGTTTCGTCGGCCCGGAGCAACGGTTCTATGCTTGCCGCGCCGTACAGGATCATGAAGGCGCTTGCGGAAGACGGCTTCACGAACTATCGCGACGACATGACGACGATCATGTTCGGCGCCCGCCACGCGCTCGACGGCATCTACGAGGCGACGGTTCCCATCGCGCCTGACAAGATCGACGACGCGGCGCAGGCCGCGGGCAAGTGGTGCGCGACCCAGGGGTGGAGCCAGGACCTTGTCGAGCGCATGCTTCTCGTCATCGAGGAGAAGCTCATGAACGTGCACGACCACGGCTTCGATGACCGCGAGCGTCTGCACGAGGTCGCCGGGATGAGGCTGCGCAAGCTGCGCGACTGCGCGGAGCTTACCGTGTGGGAATGCGGCACGCCGGAGCCGAGCATGGAGGTTGCCGCAGGCAATGCGGACACTGCCTTCGAGCTGGCCAACATCGGCATGCGCAACCACGGCAGGGGTCGTCTTATGGTGCGCTCGCTCTGCCGCTGCATCGCGCGCAACCGCATAGGAAATCTCAACGAGACAATCTACTACATTCCGTTTGACGGTCAGACGGAAAAAGAACCATGCCAGGATGGAGGTGCGAAATGAAGCCATGCTGTGAAGCGTATCTCAACGAGCAGTTCGGAGGCGACGCCGACGTCGTCGGCGAGATATACTCCGAATACGTCACTTCGCTGAAGGACAAGATAGCCGAGGCTGCCGCCGCGCTCGAGGGAGCGCAGTGGGATGTCCTAGACAAGGCGGCCCACACGATAAAGGGCAATGCGCTCGCAGCGGGCGACACTGAGACCGCCGAGGCGGGCATAGCCCTTAGAAGCACGGCGAAGTTGCAGGACCGCGATGGTTCGGCGGCTCTCATCGTAAAGCTGGAGGGCTTTTCAAAGGAGCTTTGAAAAGCGTAGGCTGGAGTAGGGATGGAGAGTTTTCTTGACAGGACGCGCGACGCGGATCTGGACCAGCTGGTTAGGGAACTGGCGGCCAGGCAGCGCGGCAACAAGCGTAGGAGCATGCGGCTCATGGCATGGCGGCTTACCGTCGGGGCTTCCTACGCCATGAAGCGAATAATCGACATAACGGGCAGCGCAGTCGGCATGGTGCTGCTTTCGCCTCTTTTCCTCGTAATCGCAGCCGCCGTCAAGTTCTCGAGTCCAGGCCCCGTGTTCTTCAAGCAAGTGCGCGTCGGTCGCTACGGCCGCCACTTCGACTTCTGGAAATTCCGCAGCATGTACATCGACGCCGAAGCCCGCAAGGCGGAGCTCCTCTCGAAGAACGAGTCGAAGGACGGCGTCATCTTCAAGATGAAGGACGACCCGCGGATCACAAGGGTCGGCAAGTTCATACGCCGCGCTAGCCTTGACGAACTGCCGCAGCTCTGGAACGTCTTCATCGGCGACATGAGCCTCGTAGGGCCGCGTCCGCCAGTCCCCAAGGAGGTCGAGCAATACACGCTTGAGGACAGAAAGCGCCTTGACGTAATACCGGGCATCACATGTCTCTGGCAGATAAAGGGGCGCAGCGAGATTCCGTTCAACGAACAGGTGCGGCTGGACAAGGAATATATCCTCGCGCCGGGCATCTGGAAGGATCTTGCGATACTTCTCAAGACCATCCCGGCAATCATCGGCGGAAAGGGGGCGTACTGATGGACAACGTCCTGTTCGTCCCGAGCGATTCATCTTCCGACTGGGTCCGCGAAACCCTGCCGCTGGCAAGTCCCCTCGAACTGCCCCTGGCCGGACGCCGCTACATAGACTATGCCATCGAGTGCGCCCGCAAGTTCGGCATACTCTTCGCCGAGATTCTCGACTGGGACTTCTCCGACGCGCTGCTTGCCGAGTTCAACGACTTGACGCGCACGGGTCTTGCGATCTTCTACCTGAAGGGAGAGGGGGAGCGTCCAAAAGGGCTTGGCGGACTTGGCGAAATAGCGTCGCCGCTCACGCAGCCGATCAACGACAACCTTGTAGTCGTCTGGGGCCTTTGCCTAATGAACCACGATCCGGAAACGATTACGCTCGAGCCTGTGACGGACGCAGACATCGCGGAGACTCCGCCCGGCATCTACAAGCGCATAGACGGCAAGTGGAAGCGAATCATTCCGCGTGGCGTCGTAGTGCGCAACGTGAAGAGCTGGCACATGACGAACTTCGCGGTCTTGGGCCACCCTGACCGATATACTCTGCCAGGCTACTCCGCCGAAAAAGGCGTGTATCTCGGAAGGAACGTCGTAATGGAGCATGGAACTTCTGCGACGGCGCCGTTGCTAATGCAGGACGACTCCTGGTGCGCGCGCAACGTCACGCTTGCAGGCGACGTGATTATCGGCAAGGGCGCGTTCGTCAGCGAAGGCGCGATGCTGAAGCGCACGGTCGTATGCGACGACACCTTTGTGGGACAGGGCCTAGAGCTTGTCGGCAAGATCGTCGCCGGCCACCGCATCATCGATGCGGAGACGGGCGTGTGGACTGATGTAGAGGAGCCTGGAATCGCCCGACGCATCGGCGCGATAGGCGGAATATTCGGCGCATTGTGGAGGTTCCTCCAGGGCGCTTCGAGAGGGCGCCGCAACTGATGGGCAGGTTCGTTCCAGGAAACGCGCCGGAAATCGATCGGAAGATCGACGAGGCAATCGCGTCGATCGGACGCGAAATCGACGCCATGCACGTTCCGTGTCTTGACGGCGTCGTGCTTGCGGGCGGATATGGGCGCGGAGAAGGTGGCGTCCGAGAACAGGGAACGGAGAAGCGACTGTCGAACGACTTGGATTTCTTTGTCATCGCCAAGGAGGGCGCGTCGGACGCTGACGCAGTCGCGATGGCGGCTGCGCTGGAGCCTGTTTCGCGCCGTTGGACAGAGCAGCTGGGCATAGACGTCGATTTCACTGCAAGAACGCCGTGGCGCATCCGTCACGACGTGGAGCGGCTGATGATCCAGGAGCTTGTGCGCGGGTTTGTCGATGTCGCAGGACGGAAGGGTTCGGAGCTTTTTGCAAGTGTAGAGAGACGTCCGGCGGAAGCCCTGCCCTGGATGGAGGCGGCCCGGCTCATGATGAACAGGGGAATGGGGCTGTTGTTTGCCAAATGTAAGATTGAAAATGTAGAATGTGAAACGGGGCGGCAGTCGGCTGTCGAAAGTCGAATGTCCGTCATGGAGAGGGATTTCGTAAACCGCAATATCAACAAGTGCATTCTCGGCGCGGGCGATGCAAGGCTTGTCGCGAAGGGCGATTATCGCTGGAAGGCGCTGGATCGCGCAGCCGCGCTCGGCGACTCGCTTTATTCCGCCGCGCTCGAATGGAAGTTCCATCCGACGGAAAAGCCGGTGTGCGACTTCGAGCGGGCGCGAGAGGTCTGGCTCGAGGCGATGGACGAGGTCGCAAGAAGCTCCAGACCCTCTGGCGACTCAATGACGTCCAGAAGCCTGCGCAACGCGGCCAGGTGGCTCGTTCGCCGCCGCACCGTCGGCGACTTGCGCACGTTCGCCCTCAATCCGGTCGTGCGCGTCCTCGAATCCGTGGCGCGGCACGTCCGCGACAGGCGAGAGCCTGAGTCCGCGCTGATGCGCGACTGGGAGATTTTCAACTGAACTTGAATACATAAAGAAGGGAGCATTAGTCATGGCATGGGAAATAAACGAAGAAGGAAATACGCTGAAGGTATCGTTCGAGGGGCGTCTAGTCGCGTCAATCGCTCCGTCTCTGAGAGATGAAGTGATAGGGCGCATGAAGGACGGCTGCAACGTGCTTTTCGATCTCGCCAAGATGGTGCACATCGATTCCAGCGGACTTGGCGTTCTTGTGCAGATCCTTCAGAAGGCGAAGGCCGGCGGCGGACGCATGGTACTTGCCGCCCTCCAGCCCGGGCCGAAGATCGTGTTCGACATAACCAAGGTGAGCCGCGTGTTCGAGATCGTTCCGACGGTCGCAGACGCGAAGTTCTAAAGAATGTAAATGTAGAATGTGGAATGTAAAGTGGAAAGTGTAAAGTGGTGGGAGAGCGTAAAGTGAAGGAGTGTAAAATGGAAAATGTAAAATGTAAAATTGCGGATTTATTTTACACTTTTAACTTTACACTCTGTTTTGCACTTTGCATTTTGCACTCGCTTTCGGCATCCGCCGAAAGCGTGACGGTCGTCGACTGCGAGCGCGACGCAAGCCTCGACTTCTGGGCGGCGGCGGACGTTAAGTTCTGCCGCAACGTCATGGACGAGGTGTTCAAGGCGGCGGGCGTGGAGCCAGTCACGTCGCCGTTTGACTCGCACGGAATATTCACGGCCTCCAACGCGGAAGTGATATGCTCGGCGTTCCGCACGCCGCACCTCCTCAAGAACTACGACTTCCCCGTGCAGCCTCTGGGGCGCATGCACTTTGCGCTTTACGCGACTCCGTCGCGCGCGATGTCAATGATGTCCGTGAAGATAACGGACTGGCCGCGCATGCGCGTAGGCTATTCGCCCGTCTCGCAAGGGCAGATACGAAACACCGACAGGACAAGGTACTTCGAGCACGCCAGGCTTTCGCCGGAGTATGTCGAATACCCGACGAGCGCAGGCGCGGTGAAGGCGCTCCACGACGGTGAAATAGACGCGCTGTTCCTCTACACGCCTTTCGGGAAGAGGCCGGAGGGCGTTGTCGAGGTCGTCCCCATTGGCGCGAGAAACGTGTATTTCGGCGTCCGCAAGGACAGGCCGGAGCTCTTCAAGAAACTGGCGGCCACGTACCGCGAAATCTACATCGACCGCATCGACCAGCTAGACTCCTGGCGCGAGAGCCTTCTTGGCATTCCAAAGCCGCAGAAGCGCGTGAGGATAGCGGCGTACAGTCGCGGCGACCTGTTCGCGGTATCGCCGGACGGCGAGCGCAGCGGCGCGCTGGAGTCGTGGATGAAGACGATCACCGGTCACACTCGCTGGACGACGGACTACGTTTACGGCGGATACGACGAGAGCCTGCACGACGTCATGCACAATCGTCTCGACGTCATCGGCGGCGTAGGCTACGCCCCGACGCGGCGCGACAAGTTCCTCTATCCGCACACCTCGATAGGAATGCTGCGCGTCTATCTCTGGACGCACAAGGACAGCCCCTACAAGCCAGGCGAGCCAGAGACGTGGAAAAACATGAAGGTCGGCCTCCTGGCGGGAACGGTGAGCGCCGCGCGAGCCAAGCGCCAGTTCGACCATGTGGGAATTGCCTACAAGGAGTACTTCACCGACAAGGCGATGCTCAC
>Ga0310696_10000388_pt1 | contig 71863 bp, 56 predicted proteins | sample AusTroGonzalo_MG_4_FD_203885 | JGI IMG/M metagenome (GOLD analysis project Ga0310696, IMG submission 203885) | Bovine rumen microbial communities from tropical cattle in Woodstock, Queensland, Australia - Gonzalo_02 (v2) (version 2) | ecosystem: Host-associated > Mammals > Digestive system >...
GGGAATCGGCCACTACAATGTGGAAGAATGCGAAATTCTTCTTACCGTGGCGCTGGAGTCTGATTTTAACAGCCATTGTGAATCTGTTTGTTTAAAAATTAATAATTGCGTATTCCCCCAACTCGTGAGGGACTGCAAAGGTAGTAAAAATTTTTTATCTGCGATAATTTTTCTTTTCCATGTCACATTTCGGCCTCAAAATGCATCTATATAAGTGCTATGAGAAAAACAGTTATCATCATCGCCGCGCTGCTTTTGGCGGCATTTACAGCAAAAGGTCAAACCATGCCGCACGAGATTAATTTCTACATTGGCGGCTACAACTCTCAATACCTGGCCTACAATACGTCTCAGGACATGCCAATGGACCTGTATTCCCTGTACGAGCCAATGTACCGTGTTTCCACAGGTCCGGTTTTTACATTGGACTACAATTATTCTGTGCTCAAATGGCTAAGCGTGGGTGCCCAGCTGCACTACGGCCAAATCACAGTTAACACCTACAAGCGAATAGAAGGCAGCAGCAATACCGCCAAGCGCGATATGTTCTGTTTGCTTCCGCAGGCCAAACTGCGCATTCCCAGCCCGGCACACTTCCGTATGTACGGCAGGCTGGCTGCCGGCATAAGCTATACTCCTTCGCTTGGAGTAGGATTTGCGTACGACATTGTTCCTTTCGGCATGGAATGGGGCGGCCAGCGTGTGTATGGCACCGCCGAACTTGTTTACGGCAACGTTATTAAAGGCGGCCGTATCGGCATGGGTATAAGATTTTAATTTGCAGCACCATGAAAAAGACAATAATCATATTTGCAGCCGCCGTAATGGCACTTTGCGCCTGCTCAAAAGGCTACACCCCCGTATCATCTTCCGATGCAGTAGGCGGAAAGAATGGTTACAAGTATTCCGAAGGCAAGAACTACATGATGTGCATAGTGGACGACCTCATGGCCTGCGCCCTGGAAGATCTTGAGATTGCCATAAAAAACGGTAAGACAAGCGTTAACTGGGCAAGCAACTTCACCGGAATGCAGATAAGCAAGCTGGCCGATGATAAATGGCAGCTAAGCTTCAGCGGCCCCCTGCGTTTCGATGGCATTGCATACGAAACCACTTTCACAATGAAGGCCGAAAGAAAAGTCAACCAGCAGGCAAACGGTCACGCAAACTGGACCACGGAAATCACCGGCTCCAGAACAGAACAAAAAGGCTATAGCTGCACATTCGAGAGCGTAGATCCAATTTCTTTCTACGCCGATGGAATAGTCAACGGCTGGAACAGCCTTCACGGCACACTGTCCATGATTGTGTATGATAACGGTAAGATTAAAGACAAGTGTCTGCTAACCCTGGACGGAAGGCCCTCGGAAGCCACATTCGTGCGCGGCTTGTAAAAAAGTTCCAAAAAGTTTTGGGAATTCAAAAATGCTCACTATCTTTGCAGTCCCAAAATCAATGCGGGTGTGGTGAAATGGTAGACACGCCACTTTGAGGGGGTGGTGGGCATTAGCCCGTGGAAGTTCGACTCTTCTCACCCGCACAAAAAAGCTCAGGTTCAACGCCTGAGCTTTTTTTGTTATCTGGCACCGCCGCCAAAGCCGCCGCCGGAGAAGCCGCCACCGCCGCCAAAGGAGGTGTGGCCGCCAAAGCCGGAGGCGCTGCCGGCCTTTGTGGCGGCAGAGTTGAAGGCTTTTGTGCTAAAGGAATTGGTCCAGTGCATGGTGTACAGCAGCGTGGTGGTGTCCATGCCGGTGGATTGGGCCACCTGCTCGAATTCGGCCGGATACAGTTTCTTGAACTGTGAGGCCACTTTGTCGGCAATACCAAAGAGCTGGGCGTACACAAGATAATCTTTCCACAGCTTTACCTCAACGGCCGCACGCTGGTCGGAGAGTGTAAACGCCTTAAGGAAATTCTGGAATTCAATTAGATGACAGGCCTGGGTGGCGCCTTCTGTAGAGCAGGTGCCGTCTTTCACAAAGTAACCCTTATTCTTGAACCAGGTTTTGCCGCGCGCTACTGCCCTATCGGGCCATGCGGTCATCTTGGCAGCGTTTTTGCGCGACCATTTCTCGAATTCGCCCTTTTCCAGAAGCATATTGTCGCCGCTGGCGCTGCGGGCCATCTGATAAAGGTCTTCCTCCACGTCATCGGCCGATACGTTAAGCGAATTGAACTTAAGGTTTACCCTCTTGGAGCTCTTGGGATCCGGTTCTACCGTAATGTCCCCGTTCATAATCCAGCGCAGGAAGTAGGCGCCTATGATATTCTGTGCCGGGGCGGTGCCACCGAAACGCTTGCCTTTTACCAGCAGGTATTCGGCCGGAAGAAGATTGCCTTCCAGCGGAATATCACGGTACCAGCCGTCAATCTTGGTTCGGCCAAAGAGTGACTTTTTCCACTTGTATCCAAGGGCCGATGCAATGCCAATCCAGATGACAAGGCCAAGGAAGGCGATAAAGCACAGGGCAAAAAGGATAAGAATCCACATACCTTCATCGTCTTCGCCGTATGCGCTGCCGTCAAGGGCACGGTCCAGGAAGTCCTGGAAAGGGCCTCCCGCAACCACTGAGGGCTGGAAGATGCCTTTGTCGAACCTTACCAGGGCTATAACGGAACTGCTGTAGCCAAGAGATTCGGACGATTCGGCCACAACTGCGCCGTCCACTACATTAATGTCCCCGTAGAAGCCGAAGCCCCACACGCGGGTGTTGTCGTATGTCCATACCGGGCTGTTAAAAGCGGGAACTATGGTTACCTTGACATGCTCCGGTGCCGGCGACATGCCCTTGTTCACAAACTGGAAGTTGAAGGCATCGGCATCGTCGTAGGCCTGCACAAGGCCGGTCACATAGAAACGGGCTATCCAGTGGTGCCAGCCTGTATCGCCAAGTCCCCAGCACAGTTCTACGCCATCGCGCTTGGGAACTATACCGCATTTGCGTGTCTTCCAGCTGCGGGAACGGTCCACGTCCCATTTTTCACCGAGGGACTCATAGGCCACGCCGCCCTCCGACACCTGAAGGCGAGAGATGGTCATGGGGCCGAGATTCCCCACCGGCATGTACCATTCCGTACCGGAGGAATTAACGTCCACGTCCCAAACCTGGGTTATCCATGCGCTGCCGTCCTGCTGCAACTCCACGCGGATATCCACATCACGTATGGAGTTAACACTTTGCGCCGCAGCCCCGTAACACAGGACCGCGGCTAAAGCAATAGCTAAAAGGCGTTTCATGCTAGATTGCAGGATAGTCCTTCTTGGTGACGTCGTCGGCCAGATAATCGCGTTTTGCAAAGCCCAGCATGCCGGCGATTGCCGATGTGGGGAACGAGCGTACCTGCTGGTTGAAGCGGGTTACGGTGTCGTTGTAGGTCATACGGGAAAGACGGACGTTTTCCTCGTACTTCTCTATGCTCTCCATGGTCTTCTGATAGTTCTGGTTGGCCTTGAGCTCCGGATAGGCCTCGGCTACGGCGATGAGCTTGGCGCCAATCTCGGCCAGAGCCTGCTCGTTGGCGTTGATTTCGGCTGCCGTAGGAGCGGGAGAAGAGGTGATCTTGCGGGCCTCAACTATCTTCTGGAGAGTGTCGGCCTCGTAAGTTGCATACTCACGGGTGAGCTTGATAAGGGCCTGCAGAGCATCGTATCGGCTAATTTGCTGAACGTTAATCTGTTTTAGGGCGTTGTTGCAGAATTCGTCGCTTTTTACAAGCTTGTTCTGAACAGAGATTACCCACAGTACCAGGACTGCTACAATGGCGATAACAATAATCAGTGTCATGATGTTTATAATTTAACTGTGTTTATGCAAAGCATGGTAAGGTCGTCGCTGGGCTCGGCCTGTCCGACATGGGCGGCAACGGCCTTCTGCAAGGTTTCAATGAGTTCCTGGGCATTGACAAACTTGTGCTCCGAAAGGATGGATATCAGTTTGTCGTTGCCGAATTCTACGTGCACCAGATTCTCGGCCTCGTTAAGACCGTCGGTATAAAGAAGGACGGGCGTTCCAAGGAAGTTCTCCAGCACCTGATCCTTGAATTCCCAACCCGGGCATACGCCAATGGGAGTATTGGGCAGACAATCCATGAAATGGGGCTTGGGAGACAGTATAATGGGAGGATTATGACCGCAGTTACAGAAATCCAATCGGCCCGTAGTGAGGTCCAGCTGGCCGATGAACATGGTTACGAACATTAGCTGTTCGTTGTTCTCCGACATTCTGTCGTTGATCTGGCGGGCAACCTCGGCCGGCGGCAGACCCTGATTTGACAGCAGGCGGAACAGATTGCAGGCAACGGCCATGAACAAACTGGCAGGAACCCCCTTACCGCTAACGTCGCCAATGCAGAAGTGCAGCTTGTTGCCGGTAAGGAAGAAATCGTAAAGGTCTCCGCCCACTTCTTTTGCCGGGGTAATGGAAGCGTAAATGTCTATATCCTTGCGGTCCGGGTACGGAGGGAAGGTGCGGGGCACCATGTCCATCTGTATATTACGGGCAATCTGAAGCTCGCCTTCTATGCGCTCCCTCTTTGCCGTAGCGGTTGTAAGCTCATGGATATATGTTACCAGGGACGACTGCATCTCGCTGAACGAGTTGTTAAGGACCCCTATCTCGTCGTGGCGTTTGGACTGAGGTAAGGTGTGCTTCAAGTCTCCACCGGCTATTACCTTGGCCTGCGCAGCCAGGGTTTGCAAAGGCAGCAACTGCTGCCTGATAATATTGGAGAACAGCACGAACATGAGGAACAGGCCCAGTATAACTATAAGAATTACAGTGTTCTGCAGCCTGCGGAAACCGCCAAAGACATCGTGCGCCGGGCACACTATTGCAACACTCCAGCCGGTTGTCATCATGGGCTTGAAGTACACAAAACAGCGCTGTCCGTCAATATTTAACTCCCGCATTCCTTCCTGCCAGTCCTGCATGGCATCGCCCAGGCTCCTTAACTCCGGATTGGGCTCTACAAGTTCCGGCGTGAATATGCTCTGATAGAAAAGCATCTCCGGGTCCGGATGCACAAGGTAGGTGCCTCCACGGCCAATGAGGATGGAATACGAATTGGGATAAGGTTTTACGGCCGATATGGTCTCTGACAGCCATTCAAGCGAGATATCCAGCGTAAGAGCGCCCACGTACGAGCCATCGTTGCCGATAAGGGGCTTGCAGTAGGACACCATCATCCTGGAGTCCATTATTCCATCGTCGTCTTCTTCCTGGTCTGTGTAAGGCTCTGTCCAGCAGGGCTGACCAAGAAGCTTGGGAAGAAGATACCAGTCCAGGTAGAAATACTGGTACTGGTCGTTACCTTCCTGACGGGTAAATACCTGATGGCCGTTGTTGTTGGAATAGCAGGAATAGTACTTTCCCTTGGACTTGTAATAATAAGGTTCAAACGATATGGAACAGCCGTTAAGGAAAGAATTGTTAAGTACGACGCTCCTGGAGTACTCCATCATCTTGTCGGGGTTGTCCAGGTCTTTGTAAATTAGCCATTCCAGATTGTTGGCGGCAAGTTCTACGTCTTCCAGGATGCCGTTTACCCTTAGCACGGTGTTATCCAGTTCACGGGTGGCACCGCGTATTGCCTCCCTTTTTACAGCATTGCGGGATACCCAGAACAAATAGCCAAGCGAGGCCACGAATATGGCTGTTGCAAAGAGCACAACCCAAAGACTTAGCCTTGTGCTAAGGGAATTCCTTATACCGTACCTTGATATGTAATCCGGCTTATTCATCGGCTAAGGTCCTCCATTGTTATGGCACGGCTTATCTCTCCGTTGCGTAGCATTAAGTCGTTGGCTTTTTCTAGCATGTCCGGCCTTATGCGGAACTCCCTTTCCCCACTGTCCGGATCAAGCTGCAGGCGAAGGATTTCTTCCAGCATCTTGCCCTGGATTATACGGTTGGTAGCTATATTGTTGCGCCTTACGTACTTCATCACTATGTCCAGGGCTTCATCCGGATGTGCTGCAGCATACTCCCAGCCACGGCGGCTTGCACGTGCGAATTTATCGGCCTCTTCTTTGTGCTTATTGTAGTACTCCCTTGTTACGTAAAGGCCGTCTTCCTGGATGTTGCAGTCGTGGTCGGCAAAACGATAGATGTTGCTTTCCGTAATCTTTATGCCGGCCTGCAGGATTTGGTAATACTCGTTGTAAGACATTGCCACAGAGGCATCTACCGCACCGGCCACAAACAGATTCATCATGTTGGCGGCCCTTACCCACTCGAACTGAAGATCGGCTTCCTTTGCAGCACATTCCACAAGTTGAGTGAAGCCGGCGCGCCATAGTGCCACCTTTGCGCCTTTTTGCTCCATGGGGTTCATGTTGCGCCTTGACACAATAAGGAGGCCGTTGTTCATTGAAGTTTGCAGAAGATTCACAAGCGACGTCCCCTGGTCTATGAGCTGCATGGCCTGAGCCAGCTGAAGGGTTGTTATCTGGCTGGTGTTGGATTTTATGCGCTCGTCGGATCCCTGGGTGGCATTGGGATGGGCAATTTGCACGTTCAGGCCCTCTTCCCTGTAATAGCCAAGTTCCTGAGCCACGTAATAACCGGCAAACTGGGACTGAGCCGTCCACTGCGGAGTAAACACTATGGTGGTGCTCCGTTTATTCTTTTGAGCCTGCACGTTAAGGCATGCAAGCACTATTAGGGCCGATATTAGAAGTATCCGTTTCATCTGCTGCGCAGCATCAACTTACAAACTTACAAAAAAATGCGTTATTTTGCACTCATTGTGATCATTTTCTTTATTATGCCGAATAGTCTGTACGGCATGTAGCGAAATTCGGGGTCTATGCCGGTAGGGGTTTTGAGCACCGAACGCTCGTGGGAAAAAGCTAGGAAACTGCGCTCGCTGTGGTAGCTGCCCATGCCGGAATTGCCCACGCCGCCAAAAGGAATCCTGCTGTTGGCAATGTGCATAATAACGTCGTTGATGCAAGCTCCGCCAGAAGTGGTTTTGCCGATAATATCCCATCCATCGGCCTCTTTTCCAAAATAATAGAAGGCCAGGGGCTTCTCGCGGGAGTTAACGAATTTAACTACTTCGCTGCGGTCTTTGAAGGTGAGGATGGGGAAAATGGGGCCGAAGATTTCTTCCTGCATTACCGGGGCGTCCGGGGAGACTCCGTCCAGGAGGGTGGGCTCCATCCACAGGTTTTCCTTGTTGTAGCGGCCTCCAGCTATGATTTTACCGTCTTTAAGATAGCTTTCCAGGCGGTCGAAGGCGCTTTCTTTCACTATGTGAACGTATTTGTCGGATTTCTCCGTTCCGTCCGGATACAGGGTTTTAAGCTGCTCTTTGAAGGCCTGTACAAAGGCGTCTTTGATGTCTTCGTGCAGGAACAGATAGTCCGGAGCTATGCAGGTTTGGCCGCTGTTCAGGCACTTGCCCCAGGCTATGCGCTTTGCGGCAATTTGCAGATTTGCCTCCTTATCCACTATGCAGGGGCTTTTGCCGCCAAGCTCCAGCACCATGGGCGTGAGATACTTGGCCTGGGCCTCCATGGCAATGCGGCCCAGGGAAGGGCTGCCGGTTAAGAACACAAGGTCGTAACGGTGTTTGAACAGTTCGCCGTTCACCACACGGTTGCCTTGAACAACGGCAACGTATTCTTCCTGGAATGTGTCTTTGATGAAGTCTTCCAGCGTCTTGGAAATGTTAGGAACGTACGGCGACGGTTTGAGGATAGCCGTGCATCCGGCCGATATTGCGCCCACCAGCGGGTTAAGCAGCAGCTGAACCGGGTAGTTCCAGGGGCTTACGATAAGTGTGCAGCCAAGCGGCTCACGCACAATGTAGCTGGACGACGGAAGGCAGGTTGGAGGGGTTGATTTTTTCTGGCGGCGGGCCCACTGACCTACCTTGCTTATGGCCTCCCCTATTTCTCCGTACACCAGACCTATCTCTGTCATGAAGGCTTCCTCATAACTTTTATGAAGGTCCTTCCACAGGGCGTCGCAAAGGGGTTTTTCCCACTTTTTGAGGCCGACATTAAAGTTTTTGAGCTGTTGTTTGCGCCAGTTTACGTTTCTTGTGGTTCCTGTGGCAAAGAAGTCGCGCTGTTTCTGGACCAGTTCCTGAATGCGCTCCGGAGTGGTGTTTTCCATGTTTAATAAGTAAATAATGAATCGGCCCTGTCTGTGTAAAGTATGCCGTCCAGATGGTCACATTCGTGCTGGAAGATAACGGCGGTGAAACCTTCTACCTGTTCCTGTACGGTTGTTCCGGTGGGAACTTCTGTGTACGAGATGTTTATGATGCTGTTTCTGGGAACTATGCCGCGGAGTCCGGGAATGGACAGGCAGCCCTCCCGGCCTCTTACGATTTCTCCTTTAAGGCTGTCGATTTTCACGTTCACGTATGCCTCAAAGGGCTCTCCTTCCTTATCGAAGCGCTGAACCACAATTATCCTTCGGCTAATACCCACCTGCGGCGCGGCAATGCCCACCCCGTCCTGCGACGGATCCGTAACAGTTGCCTTCATCTTTGCAATAAGCGTTTGCAACTCCTCTGATTTCAGCTCTTTAGGGCCGATTTCCGTGCACTTTGTGCGCAGGATTACGCTGTCACCGGGCACTGTGGTAACATACATCACATTGCCCTGGTCCATAATTGTTGCTCTCTCCTGCTTTGTCCATCCGCTTTCCTTACAAGCCGCCAGTGCAGCTATTGCGGCAATTACCAGAATTATCCTTTTCATATATCGCTCTGTTATATGCACAAATATAGCTATTATTTCCTTCCCCGCGCGCTTAGCCTTTACCAGCTTATTGCCGGCTGTTCAAGGGCTTTGCGCAGCTGCTTGTCGTAGCGGATGCGGGCTTTGATGCCGGCTTCCTGGAAGTAGTAGCGCACAAGGATTTCTTCTTCGATGAAGGGAATAATCTCGTCCTTTTTCAGGCGCAGGAAGGTTTCCTTGTCCATGTCCAGGGACTTCTCCAGGGCGTCAAGTTCGCCGGCTAAAGAATCGGCCAGACCTTCTTCGGCAAGGGTTTTACGCATTTCGTCAAAGGTGGCGCGGGCCTGGGTGCGGTAGTCGAACTTCTTGTCGGCCGCAAAGGCAATGAAATTCTCGTAATCCGTGAAGCGGAACTCTTCCGGGGATGGAATACTCTCGTGTTTGCGCACGTAATCCAATGCGTATTCCTCCAGCAGGCCGCTGTACACTACAGAGTAGGTGAGGCGTGAATACTTGGGGGCCTTGACCTCGAAGTCCGGGGTTATGCCGCCGCCGTCGCGTACCGTGCGGCCGTGGGCCGTGGTGAAGGTGTGCGTTAAAGAGTCCGGAATATGGCCCACGGAGCCGTCTTCGTTGCGGTGGGCGTAGTCAATTGCCTGTACGCATCGGCCCGAAGGGGTGTAATATTTGGCGGTTGTAACCTTAAGCTGGCCGTCGTATGGCAGGGGACGGATGCTCTGTACCAGGCCTTTACCGTAAGTGCGGGTGCCAACGATTGTTGCACGGTCGTAGTCCTGCAGAGCGCCGGAAACAATTTCCGAGGCCGATGCGCTGCCGCTGTCCACCAGCACCAGGATGGGAATTTCCGTATCCACCGGGTCCGTAGTTGTCTTATAGGTCTGGGCCGATCCGGCGGCGCGGCCCTTGGCGCTCACAACCACCGAACCCTTGGGAATGAACAGCGATGTCATGTTCACCGCCTCGCCCATAAGGCCGCCGCCGTTACCGCGCAGGTCCAGTACCAGACGCTTCATGCCCTGGGCCTTTAGCTTAAGGAAAGCATCCCGCAGCTCATTGGCTATGCCGTCCGTGAATTTGCTCACCATTATGTAACCATCGGCCTCGTTCAGCATGCCGGCATATTCCAGCGAAGGGATTACTATGCGTTCCCTAACTATTGGAACATCAATTACTTCGCTTGCTTTCCAGCTATCGCCGGCACGAAGCTTCTTAACGCGTAAAACCACCGTGGAGCCCGGCTTGCCGCGCATTTTTTCGCTTGCATCGCCGCTTTGCAGGCCGTGGGTTGATACGCCGTCAATGGCTTCTACCTCGTCGCCGCAGCGCAGACCGGCCTTTGCCGCCGGAGAATTGGCATACGGCTCGTTTATAATCACGTTCCCGTTTACGTCCGGCTTGTAAATAATGGCTCCTATGCCGCCGTAGGCGCTGTTTAGCATCATCTGGAAGTCTTCCTGCTCTTCTTCCGGCACATATACGGTGTACGGATCCAGTGCTTCCAGCATGGCATCCACCGCTGCGCGTTCTATGCGTCCTACCTCCAGTGAGTCCACATAAGAACGGTTCAACTCTTTAATTATTGCATTGTAAACCTCTGTCCATTTTGCCAGAGTAAAGCTGTTAGACTGCGCTACAGCGCTGATATTCACGGCAACAAACGCCGCCAGTATAGTGATCAATCGTTTCATAGAATTACAAATATACAAAAATTATGCGTATCTTTGCGGCGGTTTTTAGTTAGTGTATTTATTATGAAGATTGTATTTGCAACGGGTAACCCCGGAAAACTGCGCGAAGCCGCAGAAATCCTGGGCCAGGGCTTCGAGCTCGTTACCCCCGCATCGGTGGGTATAGCTGAAGACATTCCGGAAAACGGAAACACCCTCAGGTCCAATTCCTTACAAAAGGCAGAATATATTTACAAGAAAACAGGTCTGAACTGCTTTGCCGACGATACCGGCCTTGAAGTTGATATCCTTGGCGGCGCCCCCGGCGTAGAAACCGCAAGGTATGCAGGCCCTCAAAGAGATCCTTCGGCCAACATAGACAAACTTTTGTCGGAAATGGCCCGCAGGGAAAAGGAGGCCGCTATGGCCCGCACCAACGGTCTTACTACCTCTAAGGCAAACAGGGCAGCCCGCTTCCGCACGTCCGTAACACTTATCATTGACGGAGAATGTCATTTCTTCGACGGCACAATGGAAGGCCACATCGCTACCGAGCGCCACGGAAACGGCGGTTTCGGCTACGATCCCGTCTTTATCCCGGAAGGCTACGATGTAACGGCCGCCGAAATGTCGGAAGAAGAGAAAAACGCCATCTCGCACCGCGGAAAAGCCCTCAGGGCAATGGCCGATTACCTTAAAAAGTAAGTGGAAAACATCGAACTCATAGTGCTGGCCACAACCAAGGTAGGGGAAAACGCTGTAGTGCTTCACACCCTGTCCAAGGAATATGGCCGGCGCGGGTTCATGGTGCGTCCCGGCAAAAAGGCCGGCATGGCGCTTTTCCTGCCCCTGAACATACTGGAGGCCGATGTTGTAGAAAACCCTAAATCCCAGCTGTGGAGCCTAAAAGGCATAGTCCTTAAGGACGGCCTGGCAGGGATAAGGGGTAATGTGCACAAAAACACCATGTCGCTTTTCCTGTCGGAGGTGCTGTTCCGCACCCTTCACGACGGGGAAAACGAGGACGGGCTGTTCGAATGGTGCGTGGGACAAATCCTCGCTCTGAACGCCATAGAGGCCGATTTTGCCAACTTTCACATCCGCTTTTTGCTGGAGCTGGCAGGCGCCCTTGGCTTCCGTCCCACCTTCGACGACATCGCCCCTTTTGCTAAGGAGCACCTTAAGGAACTTAAGCCGTTTTTATCGGCCGATTTTGGGGAATCCATGCTGCTGCCGCTTTCCGGCACCTCGCGCGGAGACCTTTGCGAGAGCCTTCTGCAGTACCTTTCCTACCATACCGAATCGGCCATCCAGGTAAAGTCACTTGCCGTTTTGCGTGAGCTGTACCGCTAACTTTGCTTTTTTCTTTGAAAATGGCTAACTTGCAGCCATGAAGAAAATTGCATTGCTGGCGGCCATGTCCGTCTTTTTTGCCTGCACAGGCGGTAATACCGATACTCCAGTAACACCGGAGCCGGATCCCGATACTCCGGAAGCCCCGTCGTTCGCCAAAGGCGCCGACATAAGCTGGGTTACGGAAATGGAATCCAAAGGCTACAAGTTCTACAACGCATCCGGCGCAGAAAAAGAATGCACGGCCCTTATGAAAGAGCTGGGCGTAAATGCCGTGCGCTATCGCGTGTGGGTAAATCCCACCGGCGGCTGGTGCAACAAGGCCGATGTCCTTGTTAAAGCCAAACGTGCCCAGGAGCTGGGTCTGGCCATAATGATAGACTTCCATTATTCCGATACCTGGGCCGATCCCGGCAAGCAGTATACTCCTGCAGCGTGGGAGGGTAAGTCTTTGGTCGAGATGTCCGCGGCCGTTAATACGCACACCAGTGAAGTGCTCCGGGCGCTAAAAGACAATGGGATTGACGTCCAATGGGTGCAGGTTGGCAACGAAACAAATACAGGCATGTGCTGGCCCACTGGAGAGGTGACAAATACATCGCAAAAGGGTTTCTCTACCTTGGCTAATGCGGGCTACGATGCCGTAAAGTCTGTGTATCCGCAGGCTCAGGTCATTATCCATCACAGCAATGCACAGGATCTTGAGGCCAACAGGTGGTTCTATGGGCTGGTGAGCGGTTCTGTCAGGTTCGATATGATCGGCCTGTCGCTTTATCCTTCATACTGGGACGATAAAATTAAAGCTTATCCGGACTGGAGGCCTTATTGCGAATCGGCCTTATCCACTTTCAAAGAGCTGAACAGGGAGTTTGCCAAGCCTGTGATGCTGGTGGAATTCGGTATGCCTGCAAGTGAACCGGACAAGGCAAAAGCTGCCATGCAGTACGTTCTGGACGGGGTTAAGGACTATGACTGGTTCAAGGGCGTTTTCTACTGGGAGCCGGAAAGCGAAAAAAGCCGCAACGGTTACGACTATGGCGCCTTTGCCAACGGTAAATCCACGGGTGTTTTAGAGCTGTTCAAACAATGAAAAAGTTTTTGATTCTTTTGGCCGGGCTGTTTGTTGGCTTTGCCGCCTTTGCCCAGGACCTGGATGCGCAATATGCTACCGAACTTCTGGCTCCAGGCACCCCTGCGCCGGAAATAACTCTGGAGGACGTTTCTGGTAATACGGTTAGTCTGAGCAGCTTCCAAGGCCGCCCCGTGGTGCTGGTATTCTGGGCCTCCTGGTGCCCGGACTGCCGTGCCGAGGTTCCTGCCCTCAAAGAGCTCCGCGCTGCCCATCCGGAAGTTGCCTTTGTAAGCGTCTCTTTTGACCGTACCCGTGAGGCTTTTGAGTCCTACGTGAAGGACAACGGCATGGACTGGACCCAGCTCTTCGATCCCACCGGCATGAAATCCTCCCCCGTAGGCGCTGCCTACCACATCAAATGGATTCCCTCCATGTATCTCATCGCCCCCGACGGCACCATCTCCCTTGGCACCGTAATGCTTGACAAACTGGCCAAGCGGCTGTAAGCTAGAAACGCAGAATAACAGAAAGCCCCGCTGGTCATCAGGACTGGCGGGGCTTCTTTTAACTATAAGTCTGTTTATTAGTTGGCGGGCTTATAGGTCTTGATCTTGGTAACCTTGGGCGTTTCACCAGATGCTACAGCGGTCTTGAATACCAGGTCGAAGGAGATGGAGATGAGGCTCTTCTGTACTTCGAAAACCTTGTCGCAAGCGGCGATGGCCTTCTTGTCGTTAGCGTCGTTCTTGTAGATGATGGCATTGCCGAAGGTCTCTATCAGAGCGGTGTTGCAGGACAGGATGAAGGCGGCGTTCAGACCGGTAGCGTCGGACTGGGGTTCAATGTAGTAACCGCCGGCGTCCTTGCCGGTGTCGGACTTCTGGCAGGAAGTGAATGCGAGAGCAGCGACTGCTACAGCCACGGCTGCAATGATAGTTTTGATTTTCATAATGGTTTGAATTTAAATGGTTAATGTATAAAATGGGTTGTATAAAATGGGTTTATCTTCCAATTTTGGGGAACAAATCGTTTTTGTAGCCCTTCTTGAGCATTTTGAGCACAGCGGCATCGGTGGCCCTGAAGCCATTGCCCATGGTGGCGTCGCCAATGTAGGTTTTGCCTTGCCACAGGACGGTGCCGTCCTGAAGGCGGATAGAGGGAGTAAGCCAGGTGCGGGGACTGAAGAACACCACTTTCTTTTTGACGTCGATGTGGAAAATGAAATCGGCCTCCTCCGGGGTGGATACCTTTACCCAGTCTCCGGCTTCCACAGAGTAGTTGGTTACATCTTCCCACTCATCCTCCGGGAAGGCGTCGTCGGTGCCGGCAAACTCGTCCACAATTTCCACATAGACCTTTTTCCCTTCGGCCGCCACTTCCTTCAGGCTCTGCGCCTTGGCGGGAATGGCCGTCATTAGCACAGCTGCCAGACTCAATGTTAAAATGTTAAGTTTCATTTCCTAATGATTTAGTATTGTTACTCGGTAACATCACGAACCAGACGGACAGAGCAGGAGTCTGGTAACTAACCTTTTGTTTTTTCATATATTGATGCCTTTAATTACTATAAACGTCATTTCCCGCATCTCTAACTAAGGAAATATGAATTACAAAGTATCAAATATATCTATTGTTTCCGATAGATACAAATTTATAGTTCATATTTTGTCCTCAAATTGATAATCTGTCCCCTGCACGTGAATTGTATTTGTTAATCGCATAGATTCGTTGTAATATTGTATAGCAAATTAAGTCGTATGGAAGAACTGAGAGTTAATAAACTGGAAAGCGGAATGCCGCGCTGGCTCATAGAAGTGGGTTTTTTATTGATGCTTGTGCAGGCTGCAGCTACCGAAACGAATGTGGACCAGTGGGTAAAAGCGTCTGGCCTTCATGCCGTGCAGGCATTCTTTTTCCTGGCCGGTGACATCATACTCTATTATGGTATGTTAAAGGGGATGAAACCCCTTAAGCGTCCTTATACCTGGCTTTGGTGGACTTTGCTTGCCGTGGATACCGCGGGCTGCATCACCAGTGCCTTCCCTGCCACCGAGATATTGTCCCTGGCATTTGCGCTGGCTCTTCCGCTGGTCATGCTTCCCCTGGGTATTTCCCTCACTTTCTTCTATCGGGGTACGCTCCAATGGGTGGGCATTCTTATGATAGCGCACATGATTACCATGATAGTGTTCCCCATTATGCTGGATGCACTGCTGCCTGCTGCAGTAACAGACGGCATAGCCATCATTGTTCTGGTGGCCTATGCGTGGGCAATGAGGAAAGTATTAGTTTGATTGTGCCCTGTACCTGGCGGGCGTAATGCCGATATACTTCTTGAAAGCTTCCTGAAAGGTGGTGCGGGAAACAAACCCCACATCTTTGCTCACGGCTTCAATTGTCCAATTAGGGTTTTCCTTCAAGAGTTTGCACGCATAGAGTATGCGTTTTTCCGTGAGGTAATCGTACAGTCTGTCGTATTTTGAATCCTTAATGAAGTTCTTGAGCCTTTTCTGGGTAATTCCCAGACTCTGCGCCAGGGTTTTCATATCAAGTCCGGGATCACAGAACATGCGGTCCTGCTGTACTTTTTCATCTATCCAGGCATTAAGCTGCTCCTCGTCCATCTGCGATGTTGCCTGAAGCCGCATGCGTGCATCCTCGGCCTGTGCTTTTATCCAGGCCATTTCGTCGCCGGAAATGAACTGCTCAAAATCTTTCTTGAGCGATTCTATCATTTCTTTTTGCTGCTGGTTTTCCAACACAAGCCTGTCCTGAACCTGCTTTTGTTTTTCCACCTCGTCGCTGGTTTGCTTATACGCCCAGCGAATTCCCACAGTGAATGCTATCAGGAAAACCAGAAAGGTGGCAAAAATAACGATTTGGGCGCCAGTCATAAATATAGATTTTTGCAAAAGTAATCCTTTTTTGCAAAATACCAGCATTTTAGTTTCGTCCCGGATGCGACGCGCCATCCCGCAAAAACGGGCAAAAACGCGGGACGCCAGGTCGTCACGACGCGCCATCCCGCAAAAAAACCCCAAAATGAGGGATGAAGCGTAGGGGGCTAGGAAACGGTAGTCCAGACGTAGACTTTGTCGCCGCGGCGGGGGTGGATGCGTTCGCCTGAACCGGCATCGGAATTCACGTGATCCACTGGCATTGCGTCAAGGGGAACGGCTACGGAGCAGCGGACGCCCTGGCGGGCCACTTCGGCCGGTTCAAAGTCCACCCTTAAGTCTTCCAGCTTCATTTCCAGCATGCCGGTGGTGTTGCCAATGAAAACAAGGTCACAGCCACGGTGGAGGTCACGGGTTTCTATCTGAAGCTCGGCCACATTAAGCTTTGCAAACCAGTTGGTTACCTTGCCAACATAAATCTTGGTACGGGTGGCGCTGCTGCCGTATTTTGCGCTCCATTCACCCATGCGGGCGCCAAGATAATAGCCGTCCCAGAAGCCGCGGTTGAACACTGTGGCAAGCTTGTCTTTCATGGCTGCTCCGTACTCCGGGGTGTAAGTGCCGTCGGCAACTGCATCGGCCGCCTTGCGGTAGCACTCGGTGGTGATTTTAACATAATCGGCGCTGCGGGCACGGCCTTCAATTTTGAATACTTTTACGCCGGCCTCAACAAACTTGTCCATGAAATCTATGGTACAGAGGTCCTTGGGCGACATAAGGTATTTATTGTCCACGTGAATTGCCTCGCCGGTCTCATAATCCGTTAGCAGGTAGCCGCGGCGGCAGGCCTGCAGGCAGTTGCCGCGGTTTGCGCTTTCTCCGTAAGCGGCAAGCGACAGGTAGCACTTGCCTGAAACAGCCATGCAGAAGGCCCCGTGGGCAAACATTTCAATACGCACCAGCTTTCCGGAAGGGCCGCAGATGTTCTCCCGAACTATAGCTTCATGAATCTCTTTTACCTGGCCCAGGTTCAGTTCGCGGGCTAGCACAACTACATCGGCCCACTGCGCGTAAAAGCGCAGGGATTCTATGTTGGAAATGCTTAATTGCGTGGAAATATGCACTTCCAGGCCAATTTTACGGCAGTAAAGAATGCAGGCCATGTCGGATGCAATAATGGCATCTACGCCGGCGGCCTTGGCGGTATCCAGAGTATCGTACGCCGCCTGCAGGTCTTCCCCGTAAAGGGTTATGTTCAGCGTCATATAGGCCTTGATTCCGTATGCGCGGCAAATGCGCATAATCTCCGGCAGGTCTTCCCGGCAAAAGTTATTTGCCGAGTGTGAACGCATGTTAAGATGGCCGATTCCGAAGTACACGGAATTTGCTCCGCCTTCTATTGCGGCAGTAAGGCAGCCGAAGTTGCCGGCCGGCGCCATTATTTCCAACTGATTTTTGTGCATAGGCTGCAAAGGTACGCAATTAATTGCTATCTTTGTGCTGCTAACCACAAACTTGATGAGAAAAACCATCCTTACTATACTGTTGCTGCTGTCTGCCGGCTTTTTTGCATCGGCCCAGATAGAAACTGTATATTTTGAAGCCAGAGGAAGCGCCGAACTTAACGGCAAACAGCTGAGCATGAACGGAGAGTTCCTCAATCTGCACGTTAAGGGCCATATCGGCCAGCATTTTTCTTTCCGCTTGCGCCAGCGTTTTACCAAGCCTCTTTACGATCCCAAGAACCCCCTCAACGCCACCGACATACTTTCCCTCACCTGGCACATTAACTCAAAATGGAGCCTCCAGGGCGGTAAACTGCCCATTTTGCTGGGCGGTTATGAGTGGGACGACGCCCCCATAGACGTATATTACTGGAACGGCTTCTGCAACCATGTTCCCCAGGTGTATGCCCTTGGCGGAGCTGTAATATACGATGCCGCTCCCGGCCAACAGCTTATTTTGCAGTGCACAAGCTCTATTTTCCACTATGGCAATCCAAACGTTTATTGCCTTAACCTTTACTGGTGCGGACACATAACTCCCTGGTGGAACACAATGTGGAGCGTCAACTGGATGGACGACCCTTACCACCATCAGATGGGCTACCTGTGCCTTGGAAACCGTTTCGAGGTTGGTCCGGCGGCGTTGGAACTGGATTTCATGTACCGCCGTTCGCTAAAACAGAAGAAGGCGGGATTCGACGGCAGCCTGTGCGCCAGACTGGAGGTTAAACTGGGTTCCAAATTCGTGCTTTTCGCCAAAGGCGGGGCCGATTATAACGATGCCGTAAACGTAGATCCCAACGGCGTTGCATACGATCTTACCCTTCCTCCCGGGGAAAGGTATTTCTTTGGCGGCGGCGGCCTGGAATTCTTCCCTCTGGCCAATAAGGATATACGCCTTCATGCCGTTGCATATACAGAAAGCGAGACCAATCTTTTCCGCGCCTCTCTGGGCCTCACATTCGTTCTACCCATAATCAGATAATTCAGTATGAATAAGTTTCGTCTTCGCCGCTCTACGGTTGAAGCCCTGGTTCTCCTTGTTACCTTAATCTTGGTTTTCACGTTGCTGGGCTCGGTAATGGGCAGCGGCAATATGCTCAAAACCATTATGAACACCGCGCACGACCTTTTGCTTAACACGGTGTTCTACCTTATGGGTATTACGGTGCTCACAGGCGCACTGTCAAAGCTTATGTCGGAATTTGGCGTCGTAACGCTGCTGGAAAGGTTCTTGAGGCCGCTTATGAAGCCGATATATAACCTCCCCGGCGTTGCCGCCCTGGGCGCGGTTATGACTTTCCTGTCCGACAATCCGGCAATTATCGCCCTTTCCAAGGACAAGACTTTCAGCTCTTATTTCAAGAAATATCAGCTTATTTCGCTAACCAACTTTGGTACCGCCTTCGGTATGGGTTTCGTGGTTATGGTTACCATGATTGGCTACGGTCATGCGTCGGGCGCACTGGTGGGTCTTTTTGGCGCATTCTGCGGCTCGGTCATTTCCACACGCCTTATGCAGCGCCGCTGTCTCAAGGCATATCCGGAGCTTGACACCCCGGTGCAGGATCATCTGGCCGAAGATGTTAAGCCGGAGATTGTAGAAGATGATAAGGATAACGACAGAAGCTATTTCATGCGTTTCCTTAACGCTATACTGGACGGTGGTAAAAACGGTGTAGAACTTGGCCTGCAAATCATTCCGGGTGTTCTTATTATCACCACGGCCGTTATAATGTTAACCTTCGGCCCCGGCCCCGGCGGCGTTTACGACGGTTCATCGTCCCAGGGCGTTCCCGTGCTGCCCTGGCTGGCCGAAAAAATTCACTGGGTGTTCGAATGGCTGTTCGGTTTCCAGGACATGAAACTCATTGCCTTCCCCATGACAGCCCTTGGCGCTGTTGGCGCATCGCTTGGCCTGCTGCCCACCTTTAATGCAGCCGGCATCCTGGACGGCAACGCAATTGCAGTGTTCACAGCCATCGGCATGTGCTGGAGCGGCTTCCTCTCTACCCACACCGCCATGCTGGACTCCCTCGGTTACCGCAAGGTTATCTCCAAAGCCATAGGTGCACACGCCATAGCCGGCCTGTGCGCAGGCATAATAGCCCACTTTATCTATCTGCTAATTTCGCTGATTTAGCGTTTCCGGCGCTTAGCAGGCTTTTCGGGCTTTTCCGGCGCAGGCGGTGCCAAGACATCCAGATTTTCTTCGATCAGTTCATAATCCAGGAGCTTTTGCTCCAGGGAGGTGCCTTTTACGCGGATGCGGACGGGATCGCCAAGGCGGATGGAGCGGTGGGTGCGGCGGCCAACGGCACGGTAGCGTTCCTCGTCAAAGATAAAGAAGTCGCTTTTGATAGTGCGGAACGGGACCATACCCTCAATCTTGGTGGGTTCAATCTCTACGTATATTCCCCACTCGGTTATGCCGGAAACGTGGCCGTCGAACTCCTGGCCAATCTTGTCCTGCATGAACTCCACAAGTTTGTACTTGATGCTCTCGCGCTCGGCCTCGGCAGCCACAACTTCGCGCTCAGAAGCGTGTTTGCACTGCATGGTGTAGTAATCCAGCGAAGCCGACTCCCCTCCTGCCAGATACTTGGCCAGCAGCCTGTGCACCATCATGTCGGGATAACGGCGGATGGGCGAAGTAAAATGTGTATAGAAACGGAAAGCAAGGCCGTAGTGGCCGATATTGTCGGTAGAATAGCACGCTTTTGCCATTGAGCGAAGAGCAAGCATCTGGATTGCAGCAAGTTCCGGCTTGTCCTTTGCATCGGCCATAAGGGTGTTAAGGGTTTTGGAAACATCCTTGCCGTTTTCTATGGAGCCAACTTTGTAGCCAAAGTGGCCGGCAAAGTCACGCAGGCCGGAAAGTTTCTCAAAATTAGGCTCGTCGTGCACGCGGTAAACGAAAGTCTTGGGCTTGGACGCAGCCCGGCCGCCCATTTTGCCGTTGGTGGCCACAAATTCGGCCACGCTGCGGTTGGCCAGAAGCATGAACTCTTCTATGAGCCAGTTGGCCTCTTTTGAAAACTTCTGGTGCACGCCTATCGGCTTTCCCACCTCGTCAATATCAACCTTCATCTCCGGCCTGTCAAAGTTCACAGCGCCGGCGTCGAAGCGCTTCTTACGAAGCTTCAGGGCAAGTTTATTCAGGGTAAGAATGGCCTCCTGGATATCGGCAGGCACATCTTCCGGCTTTTGGCCTTCAATAATTGACTGGGCCAGTTCATAGTCGAAACGGTAGTCGGACACTATTTCCGTGCGGCCGAACCACTGGTTCACAACCCTTGCAAGGGGCGTAATTTCAAAAACGGCCGAGAAAGTGAGCTTTTCCTCATGCGGGCGCAGTGAGCAAAGCTTGTTGGACAGCTTTTCCGGGAGCATGGGAACGGTGCGGTCCACAAGATATACGGAAGTGCCGCGGGCCTGGGCCTCCTTATCAACGGCGGTATCCGGGCGCACGTAGTATGTTACATCGGCAATATGGACGCCAACCTCGTAATTACCGTTGTCCAGGGGGCGGAAACTTAGGGCGTCGTCGTAGTCTTTTGCGTCAGTGGGGTCTATGGTGAAGGTTAGTACGCGGCGGAAGTCCATCCGGCCTTTGCGGTCTTTCTCCGTAATCTCTTCCGGAATCTTATCGGCCGCATTCTCTACTGATTTTTCGAAGCGGTACGGCAGGCCGAATTCGGCAAGTATGGCGTGCATCTCTGTCTCGTTCTCTCCAGGCATGCCAAGGATGTCCACCACATGGCCTCGGGGGCAGTTGTCGCCCCTTTCCCATCCGTCCACCACAGCGGCCACTTTCATGCCGCGGGCTGCGTTTTTGGGCACCGGAACCTCTATGTCGTAGGGCATGGTTTTGGAGCTCATAAGAACCCATGCCTGCCTTCCAACTATGTGCAGAATGCCCACAAAAGGCTTTTTGGAACGTTCCAGAATGGCCACAATCTCTCCGCTGCGGCGCCTGGCGTTTTCCGTGCGCTCCTGCGTAACCGCCACGCGCACAATGTCTCCGTGAAGGGCGCCGCGGGTTTTGTGGGCCCTTACGTAAACATCTTCCTCCTGGCCTTCAATCCTTACAAAGGCTATCCCGTCGCGGGTCATCAGAACCTTTCCCTCGTATTCGGGAATGACGCGTGCCTTCCTCTTTACTTCTTTTTTCTTGCGTCTGGACATGTGTTAAAAGGTAATTCCTATGCAAATATAATCAATTTTGAGCGGGATTTTGATTATATTTGTATGATAAATAATTTATATGCTGCTAACCATTCTTTTATTACTTCAGATCCTCCCGTTTTGGCAGGATATAAGGACCACTTCCGTAAACGCCCAAACCCGCCGGACCGAAGTTATATACTATGCCAGCAAGGCCGATGCCCTTGTGAAAAACTTCAAGGAAAGCCAGAATTACCAAAGCCTGAACGGCGAATGGGACTTCCGGTACTTTGACAACCACCGGGATATGGAAGCCTTCTTAAGGAAAGGAGGCCGATGGGACAAAATCCAGGTTCCGGGCAACTGGGAAGTGCAGGGATACGGCATCCCAATCTACGTGAACCACCCATACGAGTTCCGTCCCAAGAATCCGGTCGCGGGCATGCTTCCGGACACTATTCCGGGAGGCATCTATCACAGAAATTTCACTGTGCCAACAGAGTGGAAGGGCCGGGAGATTTATCTTAACCTTAGCGGCAGCAAAAGCGGCACCTACGTTTACGTGAACAATAAAGAAGTGGGCTATTGCGAAGACTCCAAGTCCCTTGTCCGCTTTAGGATAACGCCATATCTGCAGGAAGGAGAAAACGACCTTAAACTAAAGATTTACCGCTTCTCGCAGGGCTCTTTCCTTGAATGCCAGGATTTCTGGCGCATATCGGGCCTGGAAAGGGACGTTTACCTTTCAAGCGAGCAGAAAGAGACAGGCTTTGACTTTAGCGTAATATCAACGCTGGCCGAAGACCTTGAAACCGGCGTTTTCAAGCTTAAGCTGCGTTCATCGGCCCCGGTGAATGCGTCGTACGAACTGCTGGATAAAGACGGAATTGGCGTGGCCGATGCGCATTTTTCCTTTAGCGGAAACTATACAACGGTTACCGACAGCATTCCAAACGTACGTCGCTGGAGCGCCGAAACGCCTGAATTATACACGCTTGTGCTTAACATAAATGGGGAATTCACCCGCTTTGACGTTGGCTTCCGCCGCCTGGAAATAAAGCAGATGGACAGCGTAAAGGTTTTCCTTGTTAACGGCCATCCGGTAAAATTCAAGGGCGTAAACCTTCACGAGCACAGCCCCTACACCGGCCACTATCTTACAAGGGAAAACATCCTGGAAGACCTTCTGCTTATGAAGAAGGCCAACATTAACGCCATAAGGACCTGCCATTATCCCCAGCCTCGCGAATTTTATGAGCTTTGCGACTCCCTGGGCTTCTACGTATATGACGAGGCCAACATAGAATCGCACGGCATGGGTTATAAGCCGGAGCGCACCCTGGCAGCCAAACCGGAATGGTATCCAAAGCATCAGGACCGCATCCTGAACATGTACTTCCGCACGGCCAACTACCCTTGCGTAACCATACTGTCGCTTGGCAACGAGGCCGGCAACGGAATAAACTTCCAGAACGCCTACAAAGAGCTAAAAGCGCTGGAAGAGAACGGCCAGAACCGCCCGGTGGTGTACGAGAGGGCCGAATACGAATGGAACACCGACATGATAGTGCCCCAGTATCCGGACGCAAAATGGTTCGAAAAGCAAGGTAAGACCTACAAGAAAAGGCCGATATGCCCCTCCGAATACGCCCACGCCATGGGAAATTCAACGGGTTCACTGGACCTGCAGTGGAAGCATATATACCACTACAGCCATCTGCAGGGGGGATTTATATGGGACTGGGTGGACCAGGCCCTGTGGGACAAAGAACGCGGCTGGACCTACGGCGGCGACTATGGGGAAAACGCCCCTTCGGACGACAACTTCCTTTGCAACGGCATAGTTAATCCGGACAGGGAACCGCACCCGGCCTTCTACGAGGTAAAGCACGTTTACCAGAACATCGCAATTACCCCCAAAGACACCCTTGGCGGCGTTTTCACCGTATTCAACCGCCATTACTTTACTCCGCTTGACCGTTACACCGTACGCTATTGGACAGAACGCGACGGAAAACGCCCCTTCTGGTGGCTAAAACGCAAGCTTAACTTCACAACAGCACCTCAGCAGGCCCATGACTTCAAAGTTAAACTCCCCCGCATGAAACGCCCCGGAGAGTATCACATTTTCTTTGAAGTTTATGACGGAGCCGATATTGTTGCCTGTGAGGACATACTGCTCAAAAACACCGCCGTGCGCAAAGCAGCCAAGCCCAAGGGCAGCGCAACTTACACGGACGGCGACACTAAGATAATTGTGCGCGCCAAGGACCTGGAACTTATATTCGACAAGAAGAACGGCTGCATCCAACAGTGGAAAGTTGGCGGTAAAGACATGGTTGATCCGGCCTTTGGCATAAGGCCCAACTTCTGGCGCGCGGCAACGGACAACGACTACGGCAACGACGCTCCCCTGCGCCTGGACCAGTTCCGCAGTCCGTGGAGAAACGTCATCTCATCGGCCCACAAGGGAGAAAACGGCACGGTGAAAATAAGTTTTACCGGCAATGGCGTACGTGCCAAAGAGGTGTACACCATTTACCCGGACGGCACCATCAGGATTGACGTCACAACCGCCCCGGAAAAGCAGATAATCTGCGAAAAACTGGCAAAGAAACTGGCCAAGGCCGCTGCCCAGAATACCGAAGATGACGAGGAAGTTGACCCTAACGAAAAACGGATGGAAATCCCCCGCCTTGGCTTCCGCTTCAGGGTGGCCGATGACGCCTTCACCTACTACGGCCGCGGACCGGTAGAGAACTATCAGGACCGTTCAAGCGGCACCTTCAAGAGAATATGGAATTCATCGGCCGCCGATGAGTACTATCCTTACGTGCGTCCGCAGGAATGCGGGCACCATACCGGAACAAGCTGGCTGCAAACCGGAGGAATCACAGTTTTATCGGCCGACGAATTTGAATTCAACGTCCTCAGGCAAAGCGTGGAAGATCTTGACGGCGGCCAGGAGAAGTCACAGACCCACATCTCGGACGTGCCGGTAAGGGATTTCACGGAAGTTTGCATAGACTACAGGATGACAGGCGTTGGCGGATACGACAGCTGGGGATCAAGGCCGGAGCCGTGCCGCACCTTATGGGCCGACCAAAGCTACACCTACAGCTTCACCCTTGTGCCAAAGAAAGAAACCAGATTTAACTATGAATAAAAACGTTGCTTTAGTTCTTGCCAGCGGCGGTCCGCGCGGCTTTGCCTTCATAGGAGCCATAGAGGAACTCCTTGACAGGGGGTACAATATTACCTCCGTGGCAGGCACAAGCGCAGGTTCGCTTATTGGCGGCATATACGCCGCCGGCGGGCTTCAGGCTTTCAAGGAGTGGCTGTATGGTATCGATACCGTAAAGATTATGAGCCTGATGGACTTTTCCATGAGCATGGACAGCCTTGTAAAAGGCCAAAAGCTTATGAAAACCATCAAGCAACGCGTTCCGGACGTTAATATCGAGGACCTGCCCATTCCCTTTGCGGCCATTGCCACAGACCTTTATACCGGAGAAGAAGTGGTACTTAGGAAAGGCCCCCTTTTTGACGCCATACGCGCTTCCATATCCATCCCTTCCATGTTCAGGCCGGCCGTCGTAGGCGGCCGTACGCTGGTAGACGGCGGCATGGTGAACACCTTCCCCCTTAACCGCGTGCAGCGCACTCCAGGCGACATTCTGGTAGGATTCAACGTGAATCAGATAGACGCGGCCGAGATCCAGGGCTTCCTTGACAGCCGCGCCGCCATATCGGAAAGCAGGAACACCAAATCCTTTATCGGCCGTATTGAAGCCGCCCTGCAGGAATACAGGCTTGTGGCCGATGGTAAAGAAGAACGCCTCCCTGTTGACGTGAGCGACAATATGGTTAAAATCCTGCAACGGAGCTTCGGAATAATGAACTGCACCATTGCCAGGATGGGAATAGAACTTAATCCGCCGGACATACTGGTGGACCTGCCATTCGATTCGTATCACGGAGTGTACGGCTACTCGCACGCCCCGGAGATAGTGGAAAGAGGCAGGGCCCTTATGGCCGATGCACTTGACAAATACGAAAAAGACCATGCCTAAAAACGTAACAATCAAAGACATCGCAAGGGAAGCAGGGGTATCCGTAGCCCTGGTTTCCTTTGTAATGAACAACCGCGTTGGGGCCGATGGCAAGCAAAAGTACCGCGTGGGAGAGGAAACCCGCAAACGCATACTGGAAGTGGCCAGGCGCATGGATTATCGGCCAATGTCCAGAATGCTTCATACAGAAAGGCTGTCGCTTCTGGCGGGAATTATACTGCCACGCCCGGCCGACCCCTACTTTGGCTCCTTTGCCGAGCATCTGGAACGCCTGGCGCTGCCCCAGGGTTGCACCCTGCTATTTGGCTATTCGCTTGGAGATCCTGTGCGTCTGGGACGGCTGTGGAGCACATTCAGGGACAAAAAGATTGACGCCCTTGTGGTGGTTTCCCCCGCCGACGATAAAGAGCTGATGGACGACATACGCCGTAGCGGTATTCCGCTGGTGATTCCGCCTGTAGAAGGCAATCCGCAGGACGACGCACGCCTGTGCGCCAATCTTCTTTTCACAGCAATTAATAATACCCAAAACCATGTTATATCCCCTCAAATGTAAGCCCTACCTTAGAACAATGGTATGGGGCGGCGACAAGATTGCCCATTTCAAAGGAATTGAAACCGACCAAAAGAACATTGGCGAAAGCTGGGAGCTAAGCGCATATCCGGACATGGAGAGCACCGTAGAAAACGGCCCTCTGGCAGGACGCAGCATATCGTCGCTGGTAAAAGAGTTCAAGGACCAGCTTGTAGGAAAACATGTCTATGAGCAAAACGGAGACAGCTTCCCCCTCCTTTTCAAGTTCATCGACGCCAAGGCCGACCTTAGCATCCAGGTTCATCCGGACGACGCCCTGGCCCAAAAAGCGCACGGCGAAGGTTCACTGGGTAAAACCGAAATGTGGTACGTAATGGGCGCAGAGCCCGGCGCAAAACTGTATTCGGGGCTTTCCAGGAAAATCACGCCGGAAGAATATGCCGCAAAGGTGGCCGACGGCACCATTACGGATGTGCTTGCATGCTATCCGGTGCATCCCGGCGATGTATTCTTCCTTCCCGCAGGACGCATCCACGCAATATGCAGCGGCTGTTTTGTTGCCGAAATCCAACAGAACTCCGACCTCACCTACCGCATCTTCGACTACGGCCGTCTGGGCCTTGACGGAAAACCCCGCCAGCTGCACACAGACCTTGCAAAACAGGCAATTGACTACACTGTTCACCAGAGCTACCGTACGCCCTATACGCCTCAGGAAAACGAAGAAGTGGAACTTGTAAGCTGCAAATACTTCACAACCAGCCTCTACGACCTTACCCTCCCCTACGCCAAAGACCTTTCCGAAACAGATTCCTTTATGGCCGTAATGTGCCTTGCCGGCAGCGGCACACTGGAAGTTGACGGAGAAGAAATAGACATTTGCCAGGGCGAGACCGTCTTAATACCAGCCACCGCCGACGACCTTTGTATGGTCCCCGACGGTGGAATGAAGGTTCTTACTACTTATATCCGCTAATCCAGGCCTCTGGCCCTCATTAGGGCCGAAGGATCGGGCTCTGAGCCGCGGAACTGCTTATACAGCACCATGGGCTCTTCGCTGCCGCCTTTTTCCAGGAAGGTTTTCCTAAAAAGGGTGGCAGTTTCCTTATTGAATATGCCGTCCTGCTTGAACTTCTCCCAGGCATCCACGGCCAGCACTTCGCTCCACAGGTAGCTGTAATAGCCGGCGCTGTAGCCGCTGTTGAAGATGTGGTTGAAGTAAGAGGTGCGGTAGCGCGGAATAATCTCGTCCACAAGACCCATTTCCTTGCAAACCTTGTCCTCGAAGGCGCGGATATCGTCGGGGCCGTTGAATTTTTCCAGTTCATCGGCCGACAATTCGTGCCATTTCATATCCAGGATGCTGGCGGCGCAGGTTTCACCGGCGGCAAAGCCCTGATTGAAGGTGAGAGACTTACGGATCTTGTCCACAAGCTCCTGAGGGATGGGTTCGCCGGTGCGGTAGTCGTTGGCGTATGCGGCCAGGATTTCCGGAACAAAGGCGAAGTTCTCGTTGAACTGGGAGAACATTTCCACAAAGTCGCGGGCCACATTGGTACCGGAAACGCTTACATAGTTGCACTGGCTAAGGAAGCCATGCAGGGCGTGACCAAACTCGTGGAAGGCGGTTGTGACATTGTCTATAGTTAGCAGCGAAGGCTTGGCATCCGTGGGATCTTCACCGGGTGCCGGGAAGTTGCACACGTTTACGATGATTGGCCTTACGCCGGTTTCCTGCTCGCGGAAATTGTTCATCCATGCGCCGCCGCGCTTGGTGGGACGCACATAATAGTCACGGTAGAATATGCCGATGAGGCTGCCGTCGGTATCGGTGAGCTTGTATGCCTTAACTACGGGGTTGTAAACCTCCACTTCCGGAGCTTCTTCTATGTTAATACCATAGATGCGTTCTGCAGCCGTGAAAACGCCCTTGAGGACGCTGTCGGCCTGGAAATAGGGCTTGGTGAGAGACTCGTCCAGAGCGTACTTCTGTGCGCGGAGTTTCTCGGCATAATACATCCAGTCCCAGGCCTCTATCTTGTGGCCGGCTATGGCTTCCATTTCCTTCATCTGGGCCTTGGCGCTGCGCATGCAGGCGTCCATAATGGGCTGGAGGAAGTTGTCCACCGTCTGGGGATCTCCCGCCATCTTGTTGGAAAGCTGGAAGGCGGCAAAGTTGGGATAACCAAGCAACTGAGCCATTTGGGCCCTCAGTTTGAGGATTTCCAAGACTATGGCGTTGGTGTCGTTTTCGTCGCCATGGTTGCCGCGGCTGGAGTAGGCCTTGAATACCTGCTGGCGTTTTTCGCGGTCCGGGCACGTTGCCATGAAGTCGTAATAATCGCTTACGGTGATGCCGGTGGCCTCTTTGAAAGCATTATTCTCGGCTAAAAGGCTTTGGCCGAATTTCTGCGACAGTGTGGCAAGGCGGGTAGAGATTTCGGCAAAGCGCTTTTTGCCTTCTTCGTCCAGACCAACGCCGTTGCGCTCGAAGGCCTGATACAGTTTCTTAACCGCCATCTGCTGCTCGCGGGTAAGATTTTCCGAGTTCTCGTACACCGTTTTAACGCGGGCAAAGAGGGCCTCGTTCATCATTATCTCGTTGGAGGCATCCGTGAGCATGGGTGTCACTTCTTCTTCAATAGCCTGCATTTCGGGAGTGGAATCACTCTCGGCCAGGTTGAAGAACACGCCCTGTACCTTATCCAGGATGGGGCTTGCTTTTTCGAAGGCTAAAACGGTATTTTCGAAGGTGGGGGCATCCGGGTTATCGATGATGGCCTGGATGTTTGCCTTTTCTTCTTCTATACCGGCCTTAAAGGCGGGCATATACTGGTCCAGCGTAATACGGGAAAATGGAGCAGTGCCGTAAGGCGTGCTCCATTCCTCCATAAATACGTTCTTATTGTTGTTACAAGCTGCCAGCATACCTACCGCTCCAATAACAATCAGAAGTTTTCTCATTTGATAATACTTGTTTCTGTGCCTGCGTAGTAGGCGTCAAGCAGGGTGAACTGGGCACCGCCCTGGTAACGGGACAGAATGCCCACAATGTCTATCTGCTTTTCGCCAATGCGTACGTCGTCGGGAATTTCAACATCGGCAAACCTGGCATAGCCGCTGGTACGTACCTGCACCTCTACGCCGTCGTACATGAAGTAGTGGCTTACGCTCTGGGCGCCGGGGTGTGCAATGATAACGTCCTTGTACAGCTCTTCGTAGCCGAAGTTTTCGTAGGCGGTGTAGGCTTCGCCAATTACGCCGCTGCCGTCACCGATTTCCACGTTGTCCCAAATGCCGGATTCCACAAGGGCCAGGAAACGCCTTTTGGTAAGTGACCATGTGGTAATTCCAAAGGTATAATCGGCACCATATTCACGTGTTGTGGGAGATGCAAGGAACACACGGTTCCAGGACTCGTACTTGGTGTGATTCAGGTTGGGATCCGGATAGAACAGGCAGAATACCTCTTTACCATAGTCGGAATTGCCATAAGTGAGGCCAGAGAGCTTGGTGAGCATGCTCACATAGGGGCTCTGGGTGTCATTCTTGATGGAATTGAGCTGTTCGCCAGTAAAGGAAACTGGTTTAATCCTGTTGGCAGCGATAACAATAGGACCGCGGAAAATGTGTTTCTTGATTATTGCGGGAAGGTCAAGATATGCAGTCTCGTATTCGGGCTCGTCTTGCGTATAACCGTCTTCGTAATCCTGCCAGCCGTCGCCTTTAAGACCAAGCTGGAGAAGGCCCGCGCCGCCGTAATTGCCCGACTTGTAGCCATATTCGCCAACTACAAGGCCCTTGCACTTTACGTAAAGGATCATACCCACCTTATAATCGTCGTAGGACGATGTGCGGCCAAGCTTGACGCACAGGGCGCCAGTCTCGTCCTGGATATAGATTTCACGATAGACGTTGCCATCTTCATCGGAGGTGGTTATTTCACCTTTAATAATAAGGTCTTCCGTAATTTCCACCGGTGCACCGTGCGAGGTGTACAGCGCTTTCACGTCGGCTATGGTTGCGTTAACATCGGCATCCATATCAACGGGGAAATAATCTACGCCGTCCTCGTATTTACAGGTGCCCACAGGTTCCCATTCCTCTTTCAGACTCTTGCAGGAAACAAGTGCTGCAAAGGCAGCTATTACAAATAAAATCTTTTTCATGGCAATTAGAATCTGAAGTAAATGTTAAGCATGTAGTTGAAGCCAGGCATGTAGAAGTACTTGGCGGGGAAACGGTAGAAACGGCTCTTGGCATCGGTGTTGTCCACGATACGGGTTTGCTCGTAACCGCCGGTTTTCACATTTCTGTTGTTCAGGAGGTTCTTGGCGTTGAAAGAGAAGCCGATCTGGTATTTACGCTGAATGTAGAAGGACTTGCCGACGGAGAGGTTCAGGAGGAATGCGGGTGCAAATTTCTCCTGGGTTGTCATGTACTCGATCTCTTCCGGAGTGGCTTTGTAGTCCGGACCCATAACGGCGTAATCCGTACGGTACAGAGGGTTCATGTCAAGATAGGCACGGTCGAAGTACTCGAAGTCCAGATCTACGAACCAGTAGTTGTGATTCCAAGCAAGGCCGATGCTTGCTGCCGTCTGAGGCGTTGAAGGAATGTAGTGTTTCTGGAGGCGTACATAGTCATTGATTCCAGTGCCTTCCGGGATGTTGTTGTTAACGTCGCGAGGGTAGATGGGAGTGTACTGCCAGAAGGTTACATTCATCACATCGTTGCCGTTGTAGCTTACCAGGGATGCGCTGTTGTCCAGAGTCTGGACCATGGTGGGAGTAGAGGTGTAAACAGCCTCGCCCAGTGCCAGGACACCCTGGATGCTCAGATCCGGGACAATGTATGTGGGAACCTTGAAGCCGAACTCGATACCCATGTGACGCTGGTTGATTCCGCTAAGTGCGAAGTTGGAGAAAGCGTTCTGGACATCGTCGTAGGCGCTCATGATCTTGCTCTGGTCCTTAACCGTGGTGTAGTATGCGGTTGCGCGGATGTTGATGCCGTTGCCGCTGTACTGCCAGTTGATGTCGGACGTGAAGGTCTTGGACGTGGTAAGGTTATCCACCATGGTGTTGCGGGTACGGGGGCTAAGGAACACCTGGTTGAAGTTGGGGGCGTCGTTGAAGTAACCCACATTACCATAAACGCGCATGTTGCCGCCAATCACGTAGTTGATACCAAGTTTACCGGCATAGGTGAGGAAACGGGCTTTCTTGGAGTTGCCGTAGGAGGTGATAATCTCACCGTTCTTGTCGTAGGTGGGTTTCACCTGCTGGCCTGTGAGGGGATCCGTGAAATAGGTTCCGGGGAACAGACCCTTGTACAGCAGGCCTTCGCGCCAGAAGCTCTCGTAACCGATGCGGCCGCCAACGTTAATGGCAAGATTGCCGATGGTGAATTCGCCGTTAATCCAGCCGCCAACTTTGCGGATATGTGCATTATAGTCGTAGCCGTACTTATCGCCAACATAGAGCTTGCGGGTCTGGCCTCCGGTTTTCACATAGTACATAAGGTCGTTCTGGGCCATGTACGGGGTGGAAGCATAGTCCCTGTCGGCAAAATTATCCACATCTACGAAATACTTGCCGCCAAGAAGATCGGCAATGACTTTGTAGAATTCGGTGCGGTTAGCCTTGCCGTTCACGCCGCCCATGATGGTTACCCAGGTGGCGGGACGATACTTGAAGTTGAAGGCGATGTTAAGGTCTCTCTGGTCTGTGTGACGCTCTTCCTGTACATACTTGGAACGTCCGTCGGCCGACAGGCTGTTAACCGAGTAAATGCGGTCCCAGTTCAGATGAGCCACGTCCGGTTCTTCGTTGTACCAGGCCCTGTATGCCTCTGAAGCCTTTGCGAAGTTGTTACGCTTGAGGTCCGGATTCTCGTCGTAGAAGTAGGACGGGAGGTTGCGGTAGTAGTCCGGACGGGGATCCTGGGCGTTGTACCAGTCAAGTGCGGTATAGCCGTTCTTACCAAAGCGGTAAAGGATGGTGGCGCTGCCGTAGAACTTGTCGGTGGGCTTGAAGTCGTACTTTATGTATGCTACAGGCTCGTGGGTCTTACGTACGCGGGAGTTACGTACCTTACCGTTCTGGTAGCCCCAGTTGGCGTTGTACATATTGTCGTACATAAGGTCGTACACTTCCTGGGTGGAAGCCATTTGGGCGCCTCTTTCACCGGGTGCGCCAAAGATGGCAAAGTGCAGGGTGTGTTGGGGATTGAACACCTTATCGGCGCCAAAATAGTATGCGAACGACCTGTAGTAAACTCCTTTTATCCAGTCGTTTCCGCCAAGACGGGCACTTACGTTTGCCGCAAAAGACCAGCCGTTATCCATGGGACCTGTGGCGTATGATGCCATCAGGCGCAGACGGTACAGGGCACTGTTGGTGAGTACGCTTGCGCGGAGTCCCTTACGAACTTCGCCGGCGGTACCGAACACGTTGGTAATGCCGTTGTAGCTGCCAAGAGCAACGTCCAGAACCTCGGCTCCGTTTACGGTTTCCTTCGAGCGCATGGCTTCGTTAAGGCCGCTCCAGAGGGAGAAGGGGCTGTAGCCGGTGATGGCGTCGTTCATCTTTACGCCTGCCAGGTAAACTTCCTGTGCTTCCGAGGCGAAACCGCGGGCGCGGAAACGCACGGACGAGAAGTTGTAGCCGGCAATGTTGTTGAAGATGTCGTTTGAGCCGAAGAGGATGGTGGGGTTGTCATTGAAGCCCGAGTCGTCCATGTCGAAGGCGGCGAAGGAGTCGTCGTCAACTTCGGCTACGCGCTGAATGCCCGTTAGCGAGAGGTTGAACATGTTCTTCACATAGCCGTCGTTCACGGTTACCGGAACCTGGGTTTCCAGGAATTCGGGGGCTTCGATCACCAGGATATACACGCCGTCTTCCAAACCGGGGATGAGGAAGGTACCGTCCTCGGCCGTTGTTACGGTGGCAATATCCGCTGCGCCCATCTTTAGCAGAAGTCGGGCGTTTTCCACGGGCTGGCGGCCGTTACGGTTGATCACCGTACCCTTGATGCCGCCGGTAGGAGCCTGGGCAAAAAGGGACAGGGATGCAAACGCAGCCGCTAATGCCAAAATGATTCGTTTAGTCATATAGCGTTACTTCTTGATTACAATGTAAGTGGGATAGTGGTCACTGAAGCCGCCCACGAATGAGCCGCCAGAGAATGTACGGAACGGGGTGCCTTTGTACTGGCCGTTCTGGTTGGTCATGAAGGGCTTGGAGAACACGCGTCCGTAGTACTTGCCCTTGATAATGGGCTGGATTTCGAAGGTGCCGTCTTCGGCAACGGCCAGGGCTTTGTTAACCATGATGATGTCGAAGATGTTGCCCTCTCCCCTATAGTACAGCGAGCTGTAACCGTCCTTGATCATCCTCAGGAAGGGATCGAAGAAGTCTTCGTCACCCATTTCCGCGATGGTTTCCTTGCCGTGGAGGTAGTCGGTCATGGAGATGTCGCCGGGGTTATCGTTCATATCGCCCATCACAACTATCTTGATACCGGGGAATTCTTCCTGAAGGCGCATGGCCCTCTGGTAGGCAATCTCGGCGCCTCTGGGACGAAGGTCGGCGCCCTTGCCGCCCAGACGGGACGGAAGGTGGCACACCAGGAAGGCGAACATTTCGTCGCCAAGCATGCCGCGCACCATAAGGATGTCACGCGTTCTGAAAGCGTCCATCTCTTCCTGGCTCCACTGGCTCCAGTCAATTCTGGAAGGAGTGAAGGTGAAGGGAACGGCCTCGCTGTCCAGATAAGTGAACACTTCGGGCCGATAAAGGAGCGCGCAGTCCACGCCGCGGCGGTCCGGGCTGTCGTAGTGGATAATCTGGTAGTTGGCCTCGGCTATTGCGGGTTCCACAACCAGGTCTTCAAGGACGTGGCGGTTTTCGATTTCCGATACGCCAAGCACTGCATGCCAGGCCTTGTTGTCCTTCTTCATTTCGGCAATGACCTTGGCCATGTTCTGCAGTTTCTTCTGATACTTGGCTTCGGTCCAGTTGTTGCCGCCGTCGGGCAGGTACTCGTAGTCGTTGTGCCCTTCGTCGTGATATGTGTCGAACAGGTTCTCCAGGTTGTAGAAACCTATTACGTAAGATTGCTTTTTATTCTTGTCGGCCTTTTTCTCCTGCGCCGGGAGGGCGAAGGGAACCAGCAATAACGCTGCGGCAAGTGTGAACAGTATCTTTCTCATATTCAAGTTACCAGTTTTCAAGTGTTTTCTTAGGGTCGGCATTCTTTATGGCCTGGACTTTCTCCTTGCCTAAAACAGAAGGCAGAACTACGAAGAACTCCACGCCAACTTTCTTTTCCAGATTCGAAATGGATATTGTGTAGTTCTTGAAATCGTCACCGGCAATGGCGCTGTTGTGCGGGAAGTAAAAACCAACGGCCGAATAATTGTCGCCGGCTTTACGCAGCAGAGCCTTGTAATAGTGCGTAGGGACCTTGGCCTTATGGCCGGTGTTATTACCCGACCATTTGCTGGAATTCCTTATATCGGCGCCCGTTACCACATACAAGGTATCACAATTGCGCGAATATGTCCTTACCTGTCCTTCCAGTTTGGCCCAGATTCCGGCGTTGAAGTCGTAATCCTGAGGGGTCATGTTGGTGGGATAGAAGGTGGAGATATTGGGCAGGTTGTTCAACCTGTCGGCCGACGGGATCTGATGTCCGCGGGTCCAGCCGCCACCGTAGGTTCTTGTTACGTCGCAAACCTTATCGGCCGGGAGGAGCGGATCCGTTGCCTGCCACTGGTCGGTGCGGCTGCCGCTGCCGATGAGTCCCTTGTTAAGCGGGTATGCAACCCACCAGGACACAAAGGAGTCGAAGTCGTAGTAGAAGGACCAGTTGCGGGTGCCGCTCTTTTCCTTGCCCATATACTTTCCACCGTCCATGGAGTGCACGCCGAAGAACATCTCCGGGTGGTCCAGGGCGGGCATTTCCAGCCATTGGGGCATGGAGGAAACCACGTTTCCGCTTTGAATGATCTGCGAACTTACCGTGTGCATGGGCGTGGTAAGACGAAGGGTGGCCGAACGGGGATCTTCAGATTCGTTGGGCTGAACGGTAAGTCTTACCTCTTGGGTTCCGTTGCCGGAAGTTGCACTGGTTTCTATCCAGCCTGTCTCTCCGGTATAATCAATGATAAGGTTCCAGGAGTAGTCTGCGCCAACAGTGATCATCTGCGTGCCGCCGGCCGGAATCACGGTTGACTCCGGTATGGTGAGCACCGGGATGCGCTCGTCCTGCTTTTGGCAGGAAACAAGCGCTCCCAGAGCTGCACAGATGACCAGTATGTTTATCCGACGGGACATTGTGGAAACTATTCGTAAGAGACCTTAAGTTCCATCACGCGCACCTGATTGTCGGTAGCGGTGAAGGCAACTGACGAAGCAGAACCAGTCCAGACGCCGTTCTTGCCTTCGAAGCTGTATCCGCTGGGGGCGCCGGCACCGAATGAGCCGGGACCGTATTTGGCAGTACCCTCGGCGCCGCAAAGAAGCTCGATCTTGGTAATCTTGTGACCGGATGCAGCGGAAACGGTAAAGGTCTGGCCCTTGTAGATTCTCAGTTCCGTTACATCTCCGCTATAAGAGCTTGAGTTGGTGAACGAGACTACATTATTCATACTTACCGTGGCGCCGCCGGCAGGAGCTGCCGCAAGCTGGCTCTGGTTGAAGGTAACAGTGCTACCATCATCTCCGCCGCCTTGTTCACCGCCACCACCCTGGCCGCTGGAATTCTTCTTCACAAAGTATGCGTACATTACCTCAATCTTGCCGTTGTAGGAACCGCGGTAGCCGATGATGGTGATATTGTCGCCTTCGGCAAGACCAAGAGAGCCGAAGCTCTTGTCGTTCTTGGAACCGTACTCGAGCTCTGTTGCGGTAAGACCGTAAACATATACGGAACCGCTGTCGTCCACAAGATCGAAGTTACCGTATGTGGTGTTGACCAGGTTGGTGATAACACCTGTGAGCTGATACTTCTGGGTATCGGATTCGGCTGCGGCGTTGAATTCGGCAACCGTTGCGGCAATGGCATCGCCTGCAGGCTGGTCTCCGCCGCCACCACCGGAATTCTTCTTCACGAAGTATGCGTTAAGCACCTCTATCTTACCGTTGTAGGAGCCGCGGTAGCCGATGATGGTGATGTTGTCGCCTTCGGCAAGACCAAGGGAGCTGAAGCTCTTGTCGTTCTTGGAACCATAGCCAAGATCCGTTGCGGTGAGGCCGTAAACATATACGGAACCGCTATCGTCCACAAGGTCGAAGTTACCGTATGTGGTGTTGGCAAGGTTGGTGATGGTGCCGGTGAGCTGATACTTCTGGGTTTCCGATTCGGCAGCAGCGTTGAATTCGGCAACTGTTGCGGTTTTCACGTCGCCGGAAGGCTGGTCTCCGCCGCCTTCGTATGCCAGGATGGCTGCGTCTACAACCTCGTCCTTGCCGTTGTAGTTCTTGTACTTACCGGCAATGGTGATGGTGCCGCCGTTCTTGATCTTGGAAGACCACTCGGCCTTATAATCGGCCAGAACGCTGTACACGTAGATCTTGCCGGTGTTATCCGTAAGGTCGAAGCTGCAGTAGGTGGCGTTGAAGTTGGAAACCGCACCGGTGAGCTTGTAGTAGGTGTTTGCATCGGCTGCTGCGATGAATTCGGCAACAGTCTTGGGCTCGGCCTTGCTGTAGTCGTCTCCACCGCCGCCCTGGCCGTCCTCGTAGGACAGGATAGCTGCGCTTACTACCTCGTGCTTCTCGTTCTTTGCATAATAGTCATATTTACCGGCGATTGTGATAGTGCCGCCGTTCTTGATCTTGGAAGACCATTCGGCCTTATAGGAATCCAGAACGCTGTACACATAGATGGTGCCGGTTGCATCGGTAAGGTCGAAGCTGCAATAGCTCTTGTTGAAATTGGAAACCGTACCGGTGAGCTTGTAATAGGTGTCTTTATCGGCTGCTGCAATGAATTCGGCAACTGTCTTGGGTTCGGCCTTGCTGTAGTCGTCTTCGCCGCCACCGCCGCCACCGCCCTGGGACACGTGGCTGTAGATATATGCTGCGCCCTTACCTGCGGTTTCCGGAGTGCTGCCGTAAAGGGTTACGGGGCCGTAGATGATAACCTCATCGCCAACTGCTACATCGGGATTACCGCTGACCCACTTCTTGCCGTCAAGATAATAGACCTGGTATGCTTCGAAATCTTCCGAGGAGGCGTTGCCGTCGTCCGAAATATAGAATACTGCGTTACCATAAGTACCGCTGGCGGCAAAGGTTGTCTGCACCTTGTGGATGATGCCCTTTACGTAGTATTTCTCTGTGGTTACATCGCCGCTGGCGAGGTTGGCAACAATCCAGGCACGGGCTTCGCTAGCGCTCCATGCGGTTTCCGGAGTCAGGCCGTCGCCGGGCTTGAGGGCGCCCGCCTGGGTGAAGGTGATTCTTTCCATTGCCATGCCGGAGATGACGGTGACAACGGTTTTACGCTCTTTACCATCGTTGGCCTCGGCCTTGAAGTTGATGGTGCCGTTACCGAAGCCAGCTGCAGGGTCGGCCAGAATCCAGGAACCGTTGGAGGAAATACGAACTTTCCAGTCCTGAGCGGTTGTGATCTGCACTGATACGGTGCCACCATTCTCGCTGAGTTCAATGGCTGTCTTGTCTGCGGAAACGCCAAAGACGGGCTTTTCCTGCTTGCAGGCCGTAAAAACGGTAGCAACTGCAAGGACAGTCAGAATGAGGTTTCTTAGTTTCATGCTTTTATTGGATTAATTGTTACTTTGTTTTAGTTTTAGTGCAATTACAAATATAAAACTTTTTTCTTAGAAAAAAAAGCCCGGTGCTTTTTAGTGAGCATCGGGCTTAATGATATGTTAGCTAAGACTTACTCGTTTACGCCGTTAAGGCTGTAAACCCAGGCTTTCTTGCTGGATGTTTCGTAAGTGCTTCCATACAGGGTGAGCTGACCCTTGATGATTACCTCGTCGCCAGCTTTTACCTGAGTGCTGCCTTCGGTCCAAGGCTGGTTACCAAAGTAGTACACGCTGTAGCACTCGAAGTCTTTGGAAGGCATAGAGGTGCTCTTCTTGTCGTCGGATACACCGTAGGCGGTGCCGTCGTCGGAAATCCAGAAGGTAGCGGTGCCGTACTGGGCGCTGAAGGTGTACAGGACGGCCGAGATCTTACCCTTTACGCAAACATCCGGGAATACAGGAGTGGGCTTAGACTCTTCCTTTGCGGCGGCAATGGCGGCCTGCTGGATGTCGATCAGAGCTTCTGCGCCGGCGATGTTGAACGGATAAGAGGCGTTACCTACGCCGTTGAAATCGAAGATGATTCCGTTAACGCTGTAAACCGATGCCTCCTTGCTGGCGGTTTCGGCAATTCCGTTGTAGAGGGTGGTGTTGCCAACGATGACAACTTCGTCACCAACTTCTACCTGGGCGTTGCCTTCGGCCCAAGGAGTATTGTCAAGCCAGTACACGCTGTAGCACTCGAAGTCAAGAGTGGGCTCGGTGGTGCTCTTCTTGTTTTCGGCTACGCCGTGAGCCACGCCGTCGTCGGAAATCCAGAAGGTGCCGGTGCCGTACTGGGCGCTGAAGTTGTACAGGATAGCAGAAACCTTACCCTTGATGAACACGCCGGCGGGTTTTTCACCACCCAGGATTATCTCGGTGATTTCGGCCACCGTGTAGGGCTCATCAAGCGTACCCTTCTTGGATGCGCTCTTCTGGGCTACGGTGTATTCCATTGTAGTGGAGATGGTCTCCTCGTTTTCTTCGTCCCACTTGGAGGAGAAGAAGTTGAGCTTGCCCTTGCGTGTCTTCTGGCCGTCGTTAGGAGTGGCGTTGAAGGTGAACACAACGGTATCGGCCGGGGATTTCTCGAAGATGGTAGGGATACCGGCGCTGTACTCGGAGCCCACCAGGGTGAGCCAGTTGGCAGCTGTTTCGTCGATAGAGACGTATGCGCCGCTGCCCTTATAGGCAACCTTTACTTCAAATTCTCCACCGGGCTGCTCCAGAACGGGTTCCTCCGTAAGGATGGAGAGCAGGGCCTTTTCAATCTTGTGCACAGTAACGTTCACAAGCTCCACAGTGCTGTTATAGGTGGTCTTGGGACCGGAAACGGTGATTACGTCACCAACCTCGATACCAAGGCTGAGGAAGTTCTTTTCCTTACCGTCCTTGTCAAGGGTACCATAAACATATACGCCATCGGCATTGCCGCCGGAATAGCCTTCATACGTGCCGTCGTCAAGGTACAGGTTGCCGTATGTTGTGTTGGCAATCTTGGTCACTTTGGCGGTTACTTTGAAGTTCTTGCCGTCGGGACCTTCCATAACTTCCTTACAGGTAGCGGCTACGGCCTCTACGGTTCCCTGGCGTACCACAAGATGCTGGAGATGGTCTCCGCACTTGATCTGGAGTTCGGTCTCACGGCCGCTCTCGGTAGCCGATGCGGTGATGGTGATGGTTTTGCCACCTTTGCCCTCAAGGGGAGTGATGGTTACCCAATCGGGAGCGTAATCGTAGATCTTCTTGTTATCTTCATCCTTTTTGCCGGTGTCGTAGTGCTTGGTGAATTCCCAGTCGGCATTGGGGCTGGTGGTAATTGTAACATCCATCGAACCGCCGGTCATGGGGATGGAGACAAAGGTCTTGTCTAAAGAGAAATCTGAAAAGGAACCCACCATAGGTTCGGTCTGGCAGCCTGCAAGAACAAGAGCAGACACAAATGCGGTGATGATATATTTGAGTTTCATAATAGCGTTCCTTTATTAGTTGAAGAGATATTTGATACCGATGGAAGCGTACCAGCACTGACCAAGGGTGTGGTAAGGAAGCCAGGTCTGGACAGAGCCGTTAACCTTGCTGGGAGTGGAGAACACGGGATAACCTTCGGCATCCGTGCTTTCGTACTGGAGGATACGTGCCTCGGTGGTAGAAGAAGAGATAGCAGGATTCAGGTACTTGCTAACGCCCCAGCTGCTGTTGAACAGGTTCAGGACATTCTTGAGGTCGAAGCTTAACTGAAGGGTGTTCATGGTGTTGCCGATCTTCAGACGGAAGTCGTGCTTGTAGCTGAAGTCCACACGGTGTACCCAAGGGCTGTAAAGGCTGTAAGCTTCGGCATACTGACCCTGGTGCTTGCTAAGATAAGGATCGTTGTGAACATAGTCCATGAAACGCTGGGCATCGTCAACGGAGACAAAGCGGAAGCTGTTGTTGGCAACCTCGGCGTCCGTAGGGATGTACAGGGCGTCGTAGTTGTAACCGTCGCCGTTCATATCGTTCTTGAGCATGTAAGAAGCAGCAAAGCCGCCGCGCCATGCCTCGTAGATAAGGCTGTAGTGGTTACCGCACTTGTCGTTGATCATGGCCGATGCAATGACGCGGTCCGGAGTTACGTACTGCGAGTTGTGCAGGGTGATGTAGTTGGGACCGGCAACGGTAGGAACATAGGTGAAGGCACTCTCGGCAGCCGAGCCGGGCATACCGGTGATTTCCTTGTTAACCGTGTGAGTGTAGGCGGCCATCAGGCTGATCCACTCGGCGGGAGCCATGTTCAGGGTTACGTTTGCGCTCCAGCCATAACCCTTGCTGGTGTTCTCCAGAACAAAGGCCTTGGTGGTGCTGCGGAAGTTGGAAGGATACATGGGACGGTTGTCGGCGCCGTTCCAGCGGGCAAAGCCTTCTACAGGAAGGATGCTCCAGTCGGAGATTGATACGGCGTTGATGGTCTTGTTGAAGATACCTTCGGCCGAGATGGTGAACGGGAAGGACACCGGGAAGGTATAATCAATGGCCAGGGAGGTCTTCCATACCTGAGGCATCTTGAAGTCCGGATCCACTGCATTTACAGCAGAAGGAACGGTACCGCTCTCGGGAGAAACTGTCTCCGGGAAGCCCATGCCGATGAGTTTGTCGCGCAGGGCGGCTGCAGTGGCCTTGCCGTTTGCGTCAAGCACCAGACCGTTCTTGAATTCGGCCATGACATCGGCCATGCTCTCGTATTTTTCCTTAACGGCTGCGGGGAGGTTGTCGTACTTGGTGGAAGGACCAAGCTGAGCCTGATACTGCACCAGACCGCCGTTGGTGGGCATGTTGGTGAAGAATACCAGAGGCAGACGGCCGCTGAACAGACCGGTACCGCCACGTACTTTCAGGCTTCTGTCGCCAAGGACATCCCAGGAGAAGCCAATGCGGGGAGAAACGGTGAGTTTGGAAGTGGGCCACTTGCCGGTGTCGATGTGAGTCTCCTGATAGTTCTTTACTCTGGGATAGTAGTTGAGGGCCAGGATGGCGTTGTTGGTCATGAGGTCTCCGTTGTCGAAGAACAGACCGTCAAGGCGCAGGCCGTAGGTGAGCTTGAAGTTATCGGTGGGGTTCCACTCGTCCTGGGCATAGATACCTGCCTTGTAGAACTGTACACGGGCTGCAGGAGCTGTTTCTACCACACCGTCCTTAGTGTAACCGTAGGTAAGGCACACAACCTCGGGAGTCTCTTTCTTGAGGAAGTCGTCCAGAGATTTGTAGCGGTAATAACCTGTACCGTTACGCATGTACTGGTTGTCGGCCATCTGATACTCGAAGTTGAGGCCGGCGGTGATCTTGTGGCTGCCTACATAGTAGGTGATATCGTCCTTCACATTGGCAATGGTGTTGTGAACGGCGTTGTTCCAGGTGAACAGTTCATAACCCAGGGCCATGTAGTTGTTGGTATCGCCGCTGCCATCCAGAATGTCGATGAAGGGGAATTCCTCTGAATTGGTGCCGCGGATATCGTCAAGCTTGGAGAAGGTTGCCAGGAACTGGTTGGACAGGTTGTCGCTGATACGGCTGTTCAGATCCAGTGACCATGTGTTTACGGTGTTGCTCATGGAATACATGGCGTTGGCAAAGGACATGGAGTACAGGGACATACGGCTGTATGCGCTACGGGTACCACCGTCCATGGAGCTGGCGTTGGGGCTGTTCCAGGCAGTGTTCAGGGTGTAGTTGTAACGCAGTGCAAGGTGATGCTTGTTGGTGATGTTCCAGTCCAGACGGGCCAGGATCTTGTAGTTGCTCTCGTTGGCGGGGAAATCGGTGTAGGAACCGGTGTCGTAGCCGTATGCATCCTTGGCAAAGGTCTTGGCTCTTTCAAGGTCGTCAAGGGTGGTGCGGGAGATATAGTTGTTTTCATCGGCCTTACCGTCCTTGGAACCCTGCCAGCGGTTAACCACGGTGGGCATCTTGGTCATTTCGCCGTTCACGAAGAAGAACAGCTTGTTCTTTACGATGGGGCCGCCCAGGGTGAAGCCGTAGGTGGTGCTGCGGTCTTTGGCGCGGGCGCCGGCAATCTGTTCGCCGTCAACGGTGTCGCCCTGCATGTTCTCGTTCCTATGATAGATATATGCAGTGCCCCTGAAAGTATTGGTACCGGACTTGGTGATGGCGTTTACACCGCCGCCGATGAAGTTGGTCTGACGTACGTCGTAAGGCGAGATCACAACCTGCATTTCCTCAATTGCATCGATGGAAATAGGGTTGCCGCCGCCGGGGAGCTTGTCGCTAAGACCAAAGTTGTTGTTGAAGTTTGCACCGTCAACGGTGAAGTTGGCGGTACGGCCGTCGGAACCGGCGAAGCTCATGCCGTTACCGCCGTAAGGAGACAGACGGGTAACGTCGGTGATGCTGCGGTTAACTGTGGGAACGGCAGCAATCTGATCGTTGCCGATATTGGTAACTGCGCCGGTGCGCTCCTGTGCTGCAAATTTTGAAGTAGGAGAAGCAACCACGACAGTACCTTCCAGCATCTCGGTGGATTCGGCAATCTTTGCGTTAAGGCTGTAGGTTTCGGCCAGCTGGAGAACTACTCCGGCAAAAGCGGCATCCTGGTAACCAAGGCAGGAGAAATCTACCCTGTAAGGGCCACCGGGACGCATACCCTGAATAGTATAGCGGCCGTCGGCATTGGTGACAGCGCCATAGACGGTGCCGGAGGGCTCGTGATGAGCTACCACGGCAGCGCCGATGACAGGTTCGCCGGCCTGGTCAACCACGCGGCCCGAGAGGGCGGACGTGGTCACCTGAGCATAGGCGACAGTACCCGCAATCAGCGTAGTGAATGCGAGCAGAAGGCTTTTGAAAGCGTTTCTCATAAAGGTTTTTTGAATAGAATAAATATTGATAGGTATATTTCCTTCACACTAACCGGACGCAAAGGTACAACAAATTAGGGACAAAAAAAACGGAATCCGCAAAGATTCCGTAAAAAAGTTATCCATAGTTTATTAAACTTACAGTTTAAAAGCCTTTTTAAGCGTTTCTACGCTATCCAGAAGCTCCCAGCCAAAGAATTGAACAATTTTTTCTTTTCCCTGCACTTTTACTGTCTTTTTGTAAGGCTTGCGTCCCATGTGGCCATAAGCTGCGGTTGGAGCATAGATGGGGTTCTTCAACTGGAACTTTTTAATAATGCCGGCAGGGGTAAGATTGAACAGGGTTTTTACCTTCTGGGCAATCTCTCCGTCCGTGAGACCGGCCTTGGCAGTACCGTATGTATCGACGAAAACGCTAACCGGCTGGGCTACGCCAATGGCGTATGCCAGCTGCACCAGGCATTCATCGGCCACGCCTGCGGCAACCAGGTTCTTGGCAATGTAGCGTGCGGCATATGCGGCGCTGCGGTCCACCTTGGACGGATCTTTTCCGGAGAAGGCGCCACCGCCGTGTGCACCTTTACCGCCGTAGGTGTCCACAATTATCTTTCGGCCTGTAAGACCGGTATCTCCGTGAGGGCCGCCGATTACGAACTTGCCTGTGGGGTTCACGTGCAGGATATAGTCGTTGATGAGCTTTGCCGTTTCCGGGTTAAGAGCGGCCTTAAGGCGCGGAATTACAATCTTTTCCACATCCAGGCGAATCTTCTTTTGCATGGCCAGATCAACCTTTGCCTGGCCGAACTGGGCCACTGCCGCATCGTACGACATTCGGCCCAGGCTGCGGGGCACAAATTCGTCGTGCTGGGTGCTAAGCACTATGGTGTGTACCTTCACCGGCTTATGCGTTTCTCCGTCATATTCAATGGTGAACTGGCTCTTGGCGTCCGGGCGCAGGTAGGGCATCAGCTGAAGTTCGTTATGACGGATATCGGCCAGAATCTCAAGGAGTTTGTGGCTAAGGTACAGCGGCAGGGGCATGTAGTCTTCCGTGTCGCGGCAGGCATAGCCGAACATCATTCCCTGGTCGCCGGCGCCTTGCTCTTCCTCTTTGGCACGTTCTACGCCGCGGTTGATGTCGGCGCTTTGCTCGTGCAGGGCGCTAAGGACGCCGCAGCTGGAAGCGTCAAACATGTAATCGGCCTTGGTGTAGCCAATTTTGCGGATGGTGTCGCGAACCGTGTTCTGTATGTCCACGTATGCTTCGGCCTTTACTTCGCCCATTACTACCACCATGCCGGTAGAGCAGAAGCTCTCGCAGGCCACCTTGGCCTCCGGGTCCTGCATGAGGAACTGGTCCAGGATTGCGTCGCTAATCTGGTCGGCAACTTTGTCCGGATGGCCTTCCGAGACAGATTCTGATGTGAATAAGTAGTTTGTCATTGCGTTTTTTATTATGTCGTTCCCGGCCCCGACCGGGAATCTTTTTATGAGATGCCCGAGTTCATCGGGCATGACAAAAAAATTAGCCCCGGGCTATATGCGGAGGCTAAAAAACACAAAACACTGATATGAAATGTAATTTTAGCATTTTTTAACGTGGTTGCAAGCAGCCAAATCTATCCACATATATTTTGGGACGGCAAAGGTAGTGAGTTTTTTGGAAATTGCAAAAAATATTGCGTGGATGAGGCCTTTGGAGCAGGATTTGGCCGGGGGTGGGCCATGTTTGGTCACGGCGAGCTGGTCGCTAAGTGCCTGAATAATAGCAAGTTATATAATAATCCTCGTTCGATTTTTGAACGAGGACTTTATAATAAATGCTTGATTATCAGCGTTTTAACGACCAGCGAATTTCCGGCTTAAGCCGATAAATCAGTAGCCGCCGCGCTCCATTTCGCGGCGCAGGTCTTTGGTTTTGATGGATTCGCGCTTGTCGTACTCTTTTTTACCCTTGGCCAGGGCTATTACAAGCTTGGCAAAGCCGTTATCGGCAATGAAGAGTTTTACGGCAATGATTGTGAGGCCTTTTTGTTTGTCGGCCTGCTGTAAGTGCCTCAGTTCCTTACGGTTAAGGAGGAGGCGCCGATCCCTTACGGGCTCGTGCTGACCCCAGCTGCCCCAGTGGTACTGGGCTATGTTCATGCCGCGCACAAAGAGTTCCCTGCCAACAAAGAAGCAGTATGCATCCTGCAGCGAGCACTTGCCGGCGCGGATGGACTTGATTTCCGTTCCCACCAGCTGGATGCCCGCCGTATAAGTTTCCAGGAACTCGTAATCGAACGAGGCCCGGCGGTTCTTTATCTGTATGCTGCTCTTTGCTTTGGGCATAACTTAATTAAGGCGAAGCCACTGTCATTCTGAGGCGTGAGCCACTGTCATTCTGAGGCGGAGCCGAAGAATCTTTTGGTTTGCAAAGATAGAAAAAAGATTCTTCACTTCGTTCAGAATGACAAATTATGTAAATTTGTACGATGATAAACAAGACCCAGCTGCTGCCGGACCGCCCCGGCATTCCTCCTATGGCACCGCTTCCGGAGCCGGAAGTGATAGACCCCGCCGCACTTGCCGCCGCATACGACGCCGGCCAGATTGGTCTTATCTGCGTCCTTGGCCCCACCGCCTCCGGCAAAACCCGCTACGCAGTGCAGCTTGCGAAAGCCCTTGGCAATGCCGAAATCCTATCGGCCGATAGCAGGCAGGTGTATGTGGGCATGGATATCGGCACTGGAAAGGACCTTGACGAATACGGCGACGTGCCTTATCACCTGATAGATATTGCCCCTGCAGGGTCCAAGTTCAATATTTACCAGTATCAGGCGGCTTTTGCCGATGCATGGGCCTCTGTGCGTAAGCGTGGTGCCATCCCTATTCTTTGCGGAGGCTCAGGGCTTTATATTGAAGCAGTTACGCGTGGGTATAAGTTTGAAAAGGAGAACGGGCTTCCGGAATCGGCCTTGCCGCGTAACGTATATTATATAGGTACGCTGGTATCTCGCGAGGAACGGGTTGCGCGTATTGACCGAAGGCTGGAAGAGCGCCTGCTGGAAGGGCTGGTGGAAGAAGTGCGCGGCCTGCTGGAAACCGTTCCCGCTCCGGATCTTATCTACTACGGCCTTGAATATAAGTTTGTTACGCAGTATATCCTGGGTGAACTTAGCTACGAAGATATGGTTATATCCCTTGGCAATGCAATTCACCAGTTTGCCAAGCGCCAGATGACCTGGTTCCGCGGCATGGAGCGCGACGGTATTAGAATTCACTGGGTAAAGCCGTGAATTTATCGGCCTAAGCCGGAAATACGCTGGTCGCTAAAACACTGATAATCAGATGCTTACCATAAAGTCCTCGTTCAAAAACCGAACGAGGATTATTATATAACTCACTGTGATTCAAGCACTTGGCGACCAGTCCAATGGAAGGTCATACCCAGCCGGAGCCGGCACTTAGTCCATGGACTGGGAGGTGGAGGCCGACACGTACATCATGCGGGCGTATTCTTCCGGGGAGAGGGAGGCGAAGAGGTAGTTCACGGGGTCACGGACCTGACCGTTATACAGAACTTCAAAATGCAGGTGCGGGGCGGCCACGGTTTTGGTAACACCCACAGTACCAAGCTTTTGACCACGCCTTATCTTTTGGCCGCCAGTCACCGTGATATCGCCCAGCAGGCAGTAGCGGGTGACGTAACCGTTGCCGTGATTAATCTCTACAACATTGCCAAGGCCCTGGCGAGTACGGGTAATATGCGACACCACGCCGCCGGCAGCCGCATAAACCGCGCTGCCCTGTGGAGCAACAATATCCAGTCCGTCGTGCTGCAGGGGCAGTTTGTACACCGGATTATGCTTTACACCAACGGAAGCGCCGGCCTGAACGTAAGACATATCCTTAAGCGGCAGAGAAAGAGGCGGAATGCTGTCCCGGCGCTCTTCCAGCAGGCGGAATATCTGGGCAAAATTGTCGTCCACGCTGCCCGCCATTATCATGGCACTCTCCGATTTGGAAGCCGCGGCGGAAAGATAGAAACTCTCTGACAGTGAATCGTTTTCGGCAATTATATCGGCCGCAGTAAGGGCATCCAGCGAAGGGGCTTCCGTTTCAAAAAGCTCCTCGTAAATATAGCCGTCCTTGTCCAGCAGGCCTTCCACTACGTCGCCAATAAGTTTTTCCTTTTGCTTAAGCTGGGAATAACGCTCGCGGTACAGACTGTTTTCACGCTGCAGCTGCTTTTCTTCACGGGTCGAGAAAACCAGCGCAAACACTATATACAGCACTATCGACAGCGACACGGTTGCCACAATGTAGCGGACCACGCCGGAGACAGTTTTGCGTATGCGTGACACTGGTTTCATCATTTATCCGGTTTGCGTACCATTTCCATGTAGTCCTTGGAAGGAATACTCAAATCCATGTAGTGGTACGGATTCACATAGTCGTGGCGATAGATAACTTCGTAATGAAGGTGCGGTCCAGTTATTCGGCCACTCCTGCCGCTAAGGCCCAGACAGTCCCCGCGCTTAACTTTTTGTCCCTCAACCACATCTATACGGGACATGTGCGCATAACGGGTTACATAACCAAAGCCATGGTCAACCTCCACATGCTTGCCATATCCCCTCCTTTCCTCCTTCACGGTTATTACAGTACCGTCGCCGGTGGCGTAAATCGGGTTGCCGGGCGGGCACGCAAAGTCCATTCCGGTGTGCCGTTTGCCGATACCCAAAATGGGGTCGGAACGGTAACCGAAGGGGCTGGAAAGCCGATATGTGGTGGGATCGGTGTTCATTGGAGGTATGGCCGGAATGTGCGATGCAAGGTCACCGGCTGTTTGCTGGAGGGCGGCCACATCGTCAAAAGAACGGGACTGCACATAGGCCCTCTTTTCAAGCACATCCAATCGGCGGGTAATATCCAGAAGGGCGGTGCCTTCAAGATCGGCATAGCGGTTCTCCCCTCCCAGGCCGGCCATGCGCACGGCTTGCGGAATCTCGTCCAGACCATATACCGAACGGTAGATTTTGTCGTCGCGTACTTCCAGCAGGGAAAGCAGCTCTGAATAACGGTCCAGCTGCTTTGACATCTGGTCTATACGGGTATTCCAGGCAGCGTTCCGGCGCTTAAGGATGGCCGTTTTGGGCAAATCCATACCCAGGACTGAAATATAAATCCACATATAGAACACAAAGAGCACAACGGCCGATATGAAGACAAGAGTGAGCTTAAGAGTAAGATGCTCGTTTTTCTCACTGATCTTGTCTACAAATTTCTCCGGACTCTCTATGTATTCTCCAATGCGGGACATATCATGCAAAGATAAGCATTTTCCCCGACATACATATTATATGCCGCGCGCGTGGAAAATCGGCAAAAAATGATTACTTTTGCAGGCTATACGAAAAATAGAAACCTAATATATGACATCCAAAGAAATTCGTCAGAAGTATCTGGACTTCTTCGCTTCAAAGGGCCATACCATTGTACCCAGCGCTCCAATGGTAATAAAGAACGACCCCACCCTAATGTTCACCAACGCCGGCATGAACCAGTTCAAGGACATCTTCCTTGGCAACAGCGCGCCCAAGTTCAAGCGTGCGGCCGACAGTCAGAAGTGCCTCCGCGTAAGCGGCAAACACAATGACCTTGAGGCAGTTGGCCACGACGGCCGCCACCACACCATGTTCGAAATGCTTGGCAACTGGAGCTTTGGAGACTACTTCAAGAAAGAAGCCATCGACTGGGCATGGGAGCTTCTGACAGAGGTGTACAAAATTGACAAAACCAAGCTGTACGCCACCGTATTCGAAGGATCGGCCGAAGACGGCACAACCAAGGACACGGAGGCCGAGGAAGCATGGCTCAGGCACCTTCCGGCCGACCATGTGCTCACCGGCAACAAGCACGACAACTTCTGGGAAATGGGCGATACAGGCCCCTGCGGTCCCTGCAGCGAAATTCACATAGACCTTCGTTCCGACAAGGAAATTGCCGCCAAACCCGGCCGCGAACTTGTGAACACAGACAACGACGAGGTTATTGAAATCTGGAACCTGGTGTTCATGCAGTACGAGCGCAAAGCCGACGGTCACCTGGAGTCCCTCCCCGCCAAAAACATCGACACCGGTATGGGCTTCGAGCGTCTGTGCATGATTCTGCAGAACAAAAAGTCCAACTACGAGACCGACGTATTCAGCGGCCTTATCGGCAAAGTGGAAGAATTCAGCGGCCACAAATACACCGAAGGCGGCAACGTAGAAGTTGCAATGAGAGTAATTGCCGACCATATCCGCGCAATAGCCTTCTCTATTGCCGACGGCCAGCTGCCTTCCAACGTAAAAGCCGGCTACGTAATCCGCCGAATCCTTCGCCGTGCCGTGCGCTACGGCTATACCTTCCTTGGCTTCACCGAACCCTTCCTGTGCCGCCTTATCCCCCAGCTGGTGGACGATATGGGAGAAGCATATCCGGAACTCAAAGCCCAGCAGCCGCTTATCCAGAACGTTATCAAGGAAGAGGAAAACGCCTTCCTGCGCACCCTGGACCGCGGTATCAGGATGCTGGAAGATAACATGGCCAAAAACGCCGCCAACAAGGTTGTGTCCGGCACCGACGCATTCGTACTGTACGACACCTACGGCTTCCCCATTGACCTCACAGAGCTGATAGCGGCCGAAAAAGGCTATACCGTTGACATCAAGAACTTCAACATAGAGCTTGAAAAGCAAAAAGAACGCGCCCGCAACGCCACCGCCAACGAATTTGGCGACTGGATGGTATTCAAAGAGGCCGATGTGGTATTTGAAGGCTATGACGTCCTCCGTCTTAAAGGCGCACACCTTCTGAAACAGCGCACGGTAAAGCAAAAGAACAAGGAGTACTTCCAGCTGGTGTTTGACCGCACCCCCTTCTATGCCGAGATGGGCGGCCAGGTTGGCGACTCCGGCTTCATAGAAGGCGAAAACGGCGAGCGCATCCAAATCCTGAACACGGTGAAGGAAAACAATCTCACCATTCATCTGGCCGAGCGTCTGCCCTCAGTTAGCAGCCAGACCTTCTACCTGGTGGTGGACAATGCCCGCAGGCGCCACATCCAGAACAACCACACCTGCACGCACCTGCTGCACCAGGCCCTGCGCGTTATCCTGGGCACACATGTAGAGCAAAAAGGCTCGTTCGTGGGTCCGGATTACTTCCGCTTTGACTTCTCACACTTCCAGAAAATGACCGACGAGGAGCTTCGCACCGTAGAAACCCGCGTGAACCAGCTCATCCGCTCTGCTTTCCCCCTGGTAGAGAAGCGCGACGCCACTATGGAAGAAGCCCGCGCAATGGGCGCCATGGCCCTGTTCGGGGAAAAATACGGCGATGTAGTTCGCGTAGTGCGTTTTGGGGACTCCGTAGAACTTTGCGGCGGCACCCATACCTCCAATACCGGTACCATCGGCCTGTTCAAGATTGTATCCGAAAGTGCAGTTGCCGCCGGCGTACGCCGAATTGAGGCCGTTACCGGTGCAGTGGCCCTGGAGAACGTCCATCACACCGAAGACCTTGTCAAGGGCCTCAAGAACCTGATGAACAACGTTCCGGACCTGCAGGCCGCAATTGAAAAGCTGGTACTGGAGAATGCCGAAGCCCGCAAGCAGCTGGAGGCCGTTGCCAACGAAAAAGCCGCAGCCCTGGCCGAAAAACTGGAAGCCAAGGCCGAAGAAATCAATGGTATCAAGCTTGTACGCTTTGACAACTCGGTAGATCCTGCAATGGCCCGCAACGTGGCCCTGCTTTTGCAGAAGAAAGTCCAGAACTTTGTGCTTGCAGGCGCCTTTGCCTGGGACAACAAGCCCAACCTGATACTAATGTACTCCAACGACCTTGTAGCCAAAGGCAAGAATGCCGGCAAGGATATTCGCGAAGCCGCCAAGTTCATCCAAGGCGGCGGCGGCGGACAACCCGGCCTGGCAACAGCCGGCGGCCGCCAGGTAGAAGGCCTGGGAGACGCATTGAATAAACTTGTAGAAGTAGCCACTGCTTGAAAAAACTAGACCAGTTCCTGTTGAAATCCTTTGTGGGACCGTTTTTCGCGATCCTTGGGATTGTCACGTTCATACTGGTCATGCAGTTTTTGTGGCTGTACATTGATGAACTTGTAGGTAAAGGCCTGGAATTCAAGGTTATACTTGAGTTCCTGATGTGGGGAAGCTGCCAGGTTCTGCCGCTGTCCATACCCCTTGCAACGCTGCTAAGCTCCATGATGACCCTGGGCGGCATGGGGGAAAGGTTCGAACTTACGGCCATCAAGGCATCGGGCATTTCCCTGACCAGGGTGCTGGCGCCTATGATCGGCGTCAGCATACTCATCTGCATCGGCGCTTTCTATATCGGCGACAGGCTGGTCCCCTACTCCATCAACCAGATCTACACCATGCGCGACGACATCGGCCGCACAAAAAGTGAGATCAAAATCCCCACCGGAACCTTCTACGACGGTATCGAGGGCTACATTCTGCGAGTTGAACGCCGGGACAAGCAAACCGGGATGATGTACAACATCCAGGTGTACGACCATTCGGCCGGAAAAGGCAATACCCGCCTTACCGTGGCCGATAGCGGTATAATAAAGATGTCCAAGGCCAAGGATTACCTTACCTTCCAGCTCTTTGACGGAACCAACTACCAGGAGGACAACCGTCGCAAATACAAGGACACTTCCCTGGCCCTGCAGCGAATACGCTTCCATAATCAGGAAATGGTTATTCCGCTGGAAAACTACGCCTTCCATCATTCCGACAGCGCCAGATACGGAGAGCAGGTTAAGTCCATGTCACTTGAAGAATTGCGTCACGGACACGACTCCCTTACCGCCCTTGTGGACGAAGGCACCGAAAAGCATGTAAAGGAGTTCCTGAAACAGTCCAACATAGGCTTCAGGGAGCAGCTGGACACTTCGTGGCGAAGCAAAGGCCGCGCACTCCTGCCTCCTCCTTCGCCCGACAAATGGATGTCGCTGGAGCAGAAGGAAAGGGGGCTTCAGCAGGCCGCATCTGCCGCCAGGCAGTATCAGAGCGTTGCCAACAGCCAGATGTACGAATCGGCCGGATATACCCAGCTCATTCACCGTACAGATGTTGAAATATGGAAAAAATATGCGCAGGCGCTGGCTTGTCTGCTGCTGTTTTTCATCGGTGCGCCCGTAGGTGCCATTATCAAAAAAGGCGGTCTGGGCACTCCTGCTATCATTTCCATGCTGTTCTTCGTGCTGTACTGGGTGGTGGACATTTCCGGCGAGCGCCTGGCCAACAATGGTACCACGTCGGCCTTTGTTGGTAAATTCATATCGGCCTTTGTGCTGGCGCCAATAGGTACCTGGCTCACTATCAAGGCCATACAGGATGCCAGCATATTTAATGTGGATCTGTTTAAGTCTGGTTTCCGCAGGATTAAAAGTAAATTCTTCCGTATGTTCAGGAAAACAAGGATTGTGTATATGGGCACGCCGGAGTTCTCGGTTGGCCCGCTGGATGCGCTCATCAAGAGCGGTTATCATGTGGTGGGTGTTGTTACCGTGCCGGATAAACCGTCGGGCCGAGGTCTCAAGATGAACGAGAGCGCAGTGAAAAAATACGCCGTAGAGCACAACCTGCCGCTGCTGCAGCCGGAAAAACTGCGCGACGAAGAGTTTTTGAAGTCGCTGGCGGCCTGGAAAGGCGATTTGTTCGTTGTGGTTGGTTTCAGGATGCTGCCGGATGTGGTGTGGCAGATGCCCCGTTATGGCACCTTCAACCTGCATGCCGCCCTGTTGCCGCAATACCGCGGCGCTGCCCCTATCAACTGGGCTGTGATTAACGGAGAGAATATCACCGGCGTAACTACCTTTATGATAGACAAGAAGATAGATACTGGTGGAATTATTCTGCGCTCCGAGTGCCGTGTAGAGCCCACAGACACTGCCGGAACGCTGCACGACAAACTTATGGAGCTTGGATCGCAGCTGGTAATAGAAACCGTGGAAGGTATTGTGCAACGTAACGTTGAACTGCGTGTGCAGCGCAGCTTTATCCAGGGATCAGAGCTGCTTAAACCCGCTCCCAAACTAACCCGCGAACTGCAGCACATAGACTGGAGGGACACCACAAAGCACGTGTACAACCTGGTACGCGGCCTGTCCCCCTACCCCTGCGCGTTTACGGAACTCTGTCATTCTGATTCAGATTGTCATTCTGAGCGAAGCGAAGAATCTTTGCAGCTGAAGATCTACTTCGGCGAAATGCGTATGGACCTTCATGGTGAGCCTGGCACGGTGCTTTCCGACGGAAAGACATACTTTGCCATTGCTACCCAGGACGGTGCGCTGGCAATCACGGACCTGCAGCTTGCCGGCAAGAAGCGCATGGACGTGCACAGCTTCCTGCTTGGCTTCCGCAATCCTACCGCATACGTTGCTTCCGTTGGCACTTCCAAGGCCGAAATAGCCAAAGCCGCTCCCAAGGAAGATGAATAACATAGTAATTCTCTGTAACGGCCTGTTCCCTTCCGAACCGTATCCGCTGTATTTGCTGGATTCGGCCGATGGCGTGGTGTGCTGCGACGGCGCACTGGAAAAGTGGCTGCAGTATAATCCATCGGCCCAGCCTATGGCGGTTGTGGGCGATATGGATTCCCTGCCTTCTGAGCTGCAGGAGCGTTTCGCCTCCGTGCTGGTGCATGAATCCGGGCAGGACGACAACGACCAGACCAAAGCCCTGCGCTGGGTGCTGCAGAATCATCCGGAAGCAACTGATATTGTGTTTCTTGGAGCCACCGGACTGCGCGAAGACCATACTATCGGCAACCTTGGACATCTTATGGATTATCCCAGGGAATTTGAGCTTGGCGCCAGGCAGCTTTCCATGGTTTCCGACTTTGGAACTGCTTTTGTGATTGTAGAAAGCAGCGAGCTTCACCTTGGCGAAGACCGCCGCATCTCCATTTTCACCACCGACCCCACTCTGCGCATCAGCTCCGTGGGCCTGCAGTGGCCACTGGACCAGGTTATCTTTGACTCCTGGTGGAAAGCCACCCTAAACCGCACCACCGAACCCATCATCCAACTCAATCTAAGCCACCCCGCCCCCGTTCTGGTGATGGTAGACTAGCTTGCGGCGCTCACCGGCCACTTTACTTATTCAGCGCGTCGGCGCTGCTTATGAACTTGGCAAGGTCTTCTTCTGAGACGTGGTAGTTTTGCATTTCGCCCGAGAAGTAGCTGTCGTAGGCGGCCATGTCTACAAAGCCGTGGCCGGAGAGGTTGAAGAGGATGGTCTTAGCCTCGCCGGTTTCTTTGCACTTAAGGGCCTCGGCAATTGTTGCGGCAATGGCGTGGCAGCTTTCCGGAGCAGGGATAATGCCCTCTGTCTGGGCAAAGAGAACACCGGCCTTGAAGGAATCAAGCTGTTCAATATCAACCGCTTCCATATAGCCATCCTTCATCAGCTGTGACAGGATAACGCCGGCACCGTGGTAGCGCAGACCGCCGGCATGAATGGATGCGGGCTTGAAGCTGTGGCCAAGGGTGAACATGGGAAGGAGCGGGGTCATACCGGCCTCGTCGCCAAAGTCATACTCAAATTTACCGCGGGTGAGCTTGGGGCAGGAATAAGGTTCGGCAGCGATGAAACGGGTCTTTTTGCCTTCCTGGATATTGTGACGCATGAACGGCAGGGCAAGGCCGCAGAAGTTGGAGCCGCCGCCAAAGCAGGCAATCACAATGTCGGGATACTCTCCGGTAAGTGCCATCTGCTTTTCGGCCTCCAGGCCGATAACGGTCTGGTGCAGGCACACATGGTTAAGCACGGAGCCAAGGGCGTATTTGCAGTTGGGAGTGGTCATGGCCAGCTCGATGGCCTCCGAGATGGCGCAGCCAAGGGAGCCGCGGTCGTTGGGATTAATGGTGAGGATATCCTTACCGGCGCGCGTACTCATTGAAGGCGAAGGAGTTACGGCAGCGCCAAATGCCTGCATAATGCTGCGGCGGAAAGGCTTTTGCTCATAGCTTACCTTAACCATATAAACAGCGCAGTCAATGCCGAACTTCTTAGTCGCATAGCTAAGTGCACCGCCCCACTGACCGGCGCCGGTCTCTGTGGTAAGGTTGGTAACACCCTGCTGCTTGGCATAATATGCCTGTGCTATGGCCGAATTAAGCTTATGGCTGCCAGCGGGAGATACGCTCTCGTTCTTGAAATAGATATGAGCTGGAGTACCAAGAGCAGCTTCCAGTTCGTATGCACGCACCAGCGGAGTGCAGCGGTATGCGGCGTACTGCTCACGCACAGGCTCCGGGATGGGAATCCATTCGTCGGTCTGGTTCAGTTCCTGCTTTGCACATTCCTCGCAGAAGATGGGATACAGGTCTTCGGGCTTTAGCGGCTGACGCGTTGCCGGATGCAGGAATGGCAGCGGCTTATTGGGCATAACCGCCTGAATGTTAAAGTAATGGGTTGGGATCTCGCTCTCCGGGAGCATGTACTTTTTCTGTCTCATATCTGTGTGTTTTTAAAAATTAATCATAAAAATAAGGCCCACTGTAAGTCAGCGGGCCTTTTATAACATATAACTACGGCAAAGCGACTTACAGGATTGAGCTGTAAGCGCGCCACCAGTTATTGTTGTTCTTTCTCATTCTTCTGCAAAGATGTGCAATCGAAATCAAAATTCCAAATTAATTATTAAAATTTTGCAAGAATGGTCTCTGTCCACTGGGCCGAGGCAGTTACGCAGTTGGCCTCGATATAAGCGTTGACGGCCGTTGCAACAAACAGAACTACGATGAAAGCAGCAACGATAATACCGATAACCTTGGTGCGTTTGAGCCACTTCTTGTTGCTCCAGCCAATAGTTTGGAACATGCTCCAGAAACCGTGCTCCAGGTGCAGGAACAGGGCGATGAACCATACAATGTAGCAGCATACAACCCAAGGGTTACGGAAGGTGGCTATGAGCAGATAATAGGGATTATCGGCTTCGGCTCCCATGAATTCCTGAAGCTGCATCTTTGCCCAGAAGTGGGTTAGATGGAAGCCCAGGAGACCAAGGACAATGATACCAAGGACGGCCATGTTCTTGGCGCTCCAGCTGTCGTTCTTGGCTTTGGAGGCTACTTCATAACGCTTGATGCCACCGCGGCGGGAATAGTTCTGGGCAGTGAGCCAGATACCGTAAGCGATATGGAGAATGAAACCCAGGGCCAGGATGGGAACCATAATGCTGATAAAAGGAGAGGACATAAAGTCGCAACCCAGCTGGAACCAGCCGTCGCCGTGTGAATAAGGGAAATTATCGGCGGCCACTTTGCCAAAATTGCCATGGATGGAGTCTATGACAGAGAAGAAGTTAATGGTTCCGTGAAGCAGCAGGAAAACAACAAGGAAAGCACCGGTGATGCTCTGGATGAATTTCTTGCCGATAGAAGAGGTTAGAAAATTAGCCATTATTGTGTTTAGTTTGTTGTCAAGTATGCAAATATAGGAATCTTTCTTGGATTTTTCCCACTCTTTAGGTACTTTTGTGCAAAATAATATATAATGTACAAGCGCGTTCTTCTTAAACTTTCAGGCGAAAGCCTGGGAGGCCCCGCAGGTAAGGGCCTGGATACTCAGTGGTTGGGAAAATATGCCAAGGAAATAGCCACAGCGGCAAAAGCCGGTTTGCAAATTGCCATTGTTAACGGCGGCGGCAACATTTTCCGCGGCCTTCAGGGCGTTGGCAAAGGTTTTGACCGTGTGGACGGAGACAAAATGGGCATGCTGGCCACGGTTATCAACTCCCTGGCGCTCAAGATGTTCTTAAAGGCCGAAGGTGTAGAGGCCGAGGTCTTTACCTCCACCCCTATGGAGCCCCACGCCAAGTACTATATGAGGGACGACGCAGTAAAACTGCTGGAACGCGGCGGCGTGGCCCTCATCGCCGGCGGCACAGGCAATCCCTTCTTCACCACAGACAGCGGTGCAGCCCTCAGGGCCCTTGAAATCGGCGCCGATGCCCTTCTGAAAGGCACCCGCGTAGATGGCGTTTACACCGCTGATCCGGAAAAAGATCCATCGGCCAAAAAGTACGACGAACTAACATTTGACGAAGCCATTTCCAAGCACCTCAAAGTGATGGACCAAACTGCCTATGCCCTTTGCTCGGATGGCAAAATGCCCATCATCGTTTTCGACATGAACGCCGGCGGCAACCTCACCAAGCTCCTAAACGGCGAAAAAGTAGGCACCCTGGTGCATCCGTAGCAATTTACCCCAAAATACGCTGGTCGCTAATTAGCTGATACTCAGCGAGTTACTATATAATCGTCGTTCGAAAATCGAACGACGATTATACGTTAATACGCTTATAATGAGCACTTTAGCGGCCAGTGCAAAAGCGAGTAATAGCGCTACACCGGCTGGCATTTGGACTGCAGCCAGGCGGCTACCGGAGCGGGAAGGCGGGGGGAGAGGGTTTGGTATACGCGCTGGTGGTAGGAGTTTAGCCACTGGCGCTCGTCGGCGGTCAAAAGCGAAACTTCCAGGCAGGAGGTGTCAAAGTGGCACAGGGTAAGTGACTCAAAACCAAGCCAGGAGCCAAATTCATTGTCGCCAATGGCATGGCATAGCAACAGGTTTTCGTGACGGATGCCATGCATGCCTTCGCGGTACAGGCCGGGCTCGTCGGTGACTATGAAACCAGGCTGGAATGGCACTGAATTGAAATTCTGACGGAGGTCGTGAGGGCCTTCGTGGTCGTTGAGGAAAAAGCCCACGCCGTGACCGGTGCCATGGCCGTAGTTGCGCTTGTAACGCCACAGAGGTTCACGGGCCAGAATGTCCAGATGAGGGCCGCAGGTGCCGCGCGGAAAAACCGCCATCTCCAGGTCGATATGACCTTTGAGCACCAGCGTGTAGTCTTCCCTTTCCAGCGGAGTGCACGGCCCCATGGGCACGGTGCGCGTAATATCCGTAGTGCCAAACAGATACTGGCCGCCGGAGTCGCAAAGATAAAGGCCGCGGGCCTCAAGCAGGGCCGATCCCTCACCAGGGGTGACATAATGAGGCAAAGCCGCCGAAGGGCCGTATGCCGATATGGTCTGGAAACTGTCGCCCCTGTAACCGGGGACAGCGGCACGCAGGCTGCCCAGATAGCAGGCCGCCTCCCACTCGTTCACCCGGCCAACATTCTGCTCGACCCAGTAAAGGAACTGCTCCATCACAAGGCCGTCTTCCAGGTGCGCTTCCCGCATTCCGTCAATCTCCACGGGCGTTTTTATCGCTTTGCGCAAGATAACGGGCGACTCGCATTCCACAACTTCCGGGACGGAATCGCCTTCCTCTATAGCCTCACGCATGTATATACTTAAGGTAGCGGGATCTACGCAAATCTTATCCACGCCGTTCACCTTAAGTGAGGCCAGCGAGAAGTTTACATCCGTGTAGTCGCAAATTGTAATACCATCGGCCTGAAGTTCGTCGAAGCTGGCCGATGTCTCGCTGTCCAGATCCTCGAAATACTGCTTGCGCACGAACCAGAAAGCGTCGTCCAGGGTTACCAGAAGGTAAGAAATAACCACCGGATTATATGCAATGTCGCTGCCGCGGACGTTCAGAAGCCAGGCAATCTGGTCCAGCGAACTTAGGAAAATTGCATCGGCCCCCTGCATCACAAGCCATTTGCGAAGCCACCTTAAGCGGGTATCCCTACTTTCGCCGGTAAGATCTTCTCCAAGGGTGATTATTGGCGTGCAGGGGATCTCCGGACGGCCTTCCCACAGGCTGGAAAGCAAATCCGGTACTGGCACGATTACCGCCGACGGCACCGCCGCCTTAAGTTCCCTTATGGCCGATACGGTTTGGCACAGGCCGTCCACCGCTATCACGGGTTCGTCCATCTCCAGCGAAGCTATCCACTGCGGGATGGGAACCTGCTCCGGCACCCTCATTTTATGAAGTTGAATTCCAGTGCCTTCCAGCTGCTTGTTGGCCTGGATAAAATAACGGGTGTCGGTCCACAAGCCGGCGTGATCCATGGTTATCACAAGGTCTCCGGCCTCTCCTGTGAAGCCCGAAAGCCATTCTACCTGCTTCCAGCGCAGGGCGGGATATTCGCTGGCATGAGGGTCGCTGCCCGTTAGGATTACCATGTCCCAGCCGTTTTCACGCATTAGCGAGCGAAGGGCGGCGATGCGCGAGCCGTAGAGATTTTCCATAAACAAATAGCATGTTATTTGCACAAATATAGTTATATTTGTACGAATTATAAACACTTATCGCCATGGCAGAAGATCCCCTCGAGAGAATAGAGCGCGAAGAACGCGAAAAACAACAGAACAAAGGTTCCCGTACCCTGATGATTGTCCTTGCAGTTGTTGCAGCCGTCCTGGCCTGCACGCTTGGCTATCTTCTTTACCAGAGAAACTCCCTTGTAAAGGACCTGGAAACAGAAAAAGCCGAACTTGCCCAGCAGATGGTGGACCTGCAGAACGACTTCTCGGCCCTCAGCTCAGACTATGAAAACATCAACCACCAGCTGGATACTTCCCGCGAGCAGGTTGCAATGCTCATAGAAAAACTGAACAAGACAGAGGCCACCAACCGCGCAAAGATTCGCCAGTATGAGAAAGAGCTTGGCACCCTGCGCACCATAATGAAAGGCTACATAGTTCAGATTGACTCGCTCAACACCCTTAACAAGAAACTTACGGCCGATGCAGCCGCGGCCCGCCGCGAAGCAGCGGAAAGCCGCCGCGTGAACGAGGAGCTGTCCCAGCAGGTGGAAAGCCTTTCCTCACAGGTGAGCGCCGGAAAGATGCTCAAGGCCCGCGCAATTACGCTTAGCGGCCATTACAGCAACGACAAAGAAGGCGACCGTCACAGCCGCGTGCGCTACATGGTTGCCACCCTGTCGCTCCTGGAGAACTCTCTGGCCGACAAAGGCCCCCTACGCGTTTATGTACGCGTAAAAGATCCGGAAGGCGTGCTCCTTATCAACAACGAATCCACAAGCTTCACCGTTGGTGGCGAAACCCTTCAGGCAACTGCATCACGTGAAGTGGATTACGAAGGAAACGAAGTGGACCTTTCCATCTTCATCAACGACACCGGAGAATTCACCAAGGGCGTTTACACTCTGGAAGTATACACAGAGCAGAATCTGTTAGGAAAAGCCGAATGCATGCTCAGGTAGTATGATTTACCTTCACGTCCCTTTCTGCAAAAGCTTTTGCACCTACTGCGATTTCTATTCGGAAATCCCGGAAAAAGGCATGTTCGACCTTTACACAGACCAGGTATGCGAAGAAATCCGTGCCAGGGCAAAAGAAATGGACAACAGCTTAAGGACCCTGTATCTTGGCGGCGGAACCCCTTCGGTGCTTCCGCTGTCTAACCTTACCCAGATACTCCTTACGCTGGAAGAATGCGGCCACGGCGGCCCATACGAGGAATTCACCCTGGAAGCCAATCCGGAGGACATAGTGGAAAAGGGACTCCCCTACCTGGAAAGCCTCAAGATGCTGGGTGTAAACCGCATGAGCATGGGCGTGCAGTCGTTCAACGACGAACTTTTAAGCTGGATGAACCGCCGTCACAACGCCGAAGGCGCCCTGGAAGCTTTCCGCCTTGTAAGGGAAGCCGGTTTTGACAACGTTAGCATAGACCTTATCTTCGGCCTTTCAAATTTGTCGGACCAGGTTTGGGAAGAAACCATAGATAAAGCCATTGAGCTTAATCCGGAACACATTTCCTGCTACCAGTTAACCGTAGAGGGCGACAGTGTCCTTGCCCACAGGCTGGAAAGCGGGGAATACGAAGAAGCTTCGGACCAGGTTTGCCGCGCACAGTACGATATTCTGTGCGCCAAAATGGCCGCAGCCGGCTACAACCATTACGAGATTTCCAACTTTGCAAAGCCGGGATTCGAGGCAGTGCACAACGGCGGCTACTGGCAAAGGCATCCCTACGTGGGCCTTGGCCCCGCAGCCCACTCCTTCAGCGGCCGCAGCCGCAGTTGGAACGACTCTGTACTGGACGGCTACCAGCACACAAAGGAAGCCCTCACAGTAGAAGACGAGAAAGTGGAAACCCTTATGCTGGCCCTTCGCACCGCACGCGGCATAGACGGAGAATTCCTCCACGCCAACTGCCAGCAGGAAGACATAGACCGCCTTATGAATGAAGGTGCCCTTGTTAAAGTGGGAAGGCGCTACCGCATTCCGGAAGACCACTTCTTTGTGTCGGACCAAATAATACGGGAACTGATATGACCTACGTAAGAAGAGCCTTCAAATACCTTATACAGATTACCATCATCTTTGTCCTTATCATAGGCGCCCTGATGGCAACCGGCCTTGTGTCCGTAGACGTGAACATAGCCTTCCGAAACGGCTGGATGTCAATAGCATACATCTTCGGCCTATTTGTTTTCATGAGCGCCGCCTACCCTTTCTTCGGCTATGGCAAAAGAATTATCCGCGCACAAGGGGAACCGGCCGAAAACTGGCCGCTGGTGGATCAGGCAATGGAACAGAGAGGATACGAAAAATGCGGCGAAACGCCGGACGGAGGACGGAAGTATAAACTGAAGTCGGGCGTGGCACGTGCATTCCGCCTTTGGGAAGACACAATAACCATAGAACCTGTCCTTAGCGGTTTCCAGGCCGAAGGTCTTATAAGGGATATGGCCCGCGTAGTAATGTCAATAGACCACAAACTCAATAATTATGGCAACTGATACCCAGAAATTCAAAACCGTGGCCACTTTCAACGAGAAAGTCCAGGCCGACCTGACCGTTGCCCTTCTTGGCGACAACGGCATCCCCGCCGGCGTCTTTGGCGCCGACTCCTCCTATCCTTCCCTGGGTTATGTAAGACCTATCGAAGTAAAAGTTAACGAGAGCGACTACGAAGCAGCTATGAGCATCTTGGCTGCAGCCGATAAAGCGGAGTAGAACTCCTCCCCAAAAGCGTCTGTAAGCGGCCCGCGGAGAAATTCGTACACACGGATTCCTTCGCGGCGCCCTTTTTCATAGGCATCTTTGCAAATGTCCCAGCGGTGAAGATTAAGGCCGATCCGGCCGCCGCCAAGATCCACCACACGAATGGGATAAAGGGAGCATGAAATTGGTTTTTTGAACTTGGAAAGTCCCTTGCAGAACTGCCTCTCGATGGCACAGAAGCAGCTTCCGTTCTCAAAATGGCAAAAAGCGCACTCCTCGCTTCCGGGAACAAGCGGGGTAACTATATCCCCTTCCCTGTCTATCTCGAAAAAGCCTTTGGCTTCCACCGCGGCCCGGCCTTCCGGACGCATTAGCGGGCTGTAAACGTCATAATTGGCCTCCAGCGGCTCCAGTTCCTCTTCTTTTAAAGGTGCACCGCTGTCCCCCACTATGCAGCACTTGCCTTTGCAAATATCATAGTCGCAGGCAAAATACTCAAGGATGACATCCTCCGAAACAAGGATGTCCCCAATCTCTATTATGGTGCCAAAGTCCTTGCGTTTCATTCCACCACGTATTCTACACGGCCGCCGGCAGACATGGCTCCAAGAAAAGCCTTTACCTTGTCTGAAGTAATGGAAGCAATGCTTTCCTTATAGCGGGTTGTTAGATCCTTGTTAACTGCATAACGGGCCAGAAGAGTTGCCACAAAGCCTTCCGGAGAGCCCATATAACTGCTCACCTCGCCTTCCAGCTTTGCCTTCCAATGATTCAGGTCCTTTTCTGACACAGTGCCCGAAGCGGCGCTCTTTATTGCCGCACGGACGGCCGATAAGGCCCTTTCGGCCGATACTTCCGTAACTTCGGCCGGCAAGCTTTCCAGCGGAAGCGGCCTGCAGTCTATCTCTATACCAAAACGCTCCTGCGGATGGGCACGCTGGGAAAGGGACACACGGCAGGTGAAACCATAGCTGGACAAATGCCTTACCAGGGCATCCTCCAGAACCGCCGCCGCGACGCGTGCGGTATAGAAATTATCGGATGTGAGCGGATATTCGGCGTCCATCAGCACGAACAGGCCACGCTCCGGACCGTCTTCCGTGAAAGTGACGGTGCCGGCCCTGGGAGTGAATTCCACCGGGCGGCGTGGTGTGGTGCCTTTTAGCACCCTGAAGCCGCCAAGATATCGGCCTATCATGCGCTTTACGACTCCTTCGTTCAGGTCTCCGGAGATTATGAGAACGCCGTCGTTCATGCGGGCAAAGCGGTCGGCATAAAACTTTTGGGCCTTTTGCAGAGTTTCCTCCGAAAGTGCCTCTATTTTCTTGCAGTCGGTATACGCATAGCCCGGAGCCATCCGAAGGCTGAGTTCCGTGCCAACCGGCTGTATCTTCAGGGCCTGGCTGCGGCGGTAGTTATCAAACTCGGCATAATTTGGCTTTCCGTTGTTGGCAAGGTCCAGAAGAGACTTTAGAAGCAGAACGAAATTCTCCGATGGCACGGCACCCTGGATTGACATGCAGTTTATGTCCACCTTTGTATCCATGCCGATTCCGTTCACTTCCATCACCTCACGGAAACGCCATGCCGGAAGACCGCCGGCATCGTAAAGCGACAGGATGTCGCCTACGTAACCGCCCTCCCCTTCTTTTAGTCCTTCTATCTGGGCCAGGCCGCCGTTAAGCTCCAGCGCATAATGGAAAATCTTGTTTCCCGGAACCTGCTTGTAAATAACGCGCATGCCGTTGGACATGGTCCAAATTGTGCCGCCCGACACCGGCTCCCGCTTCTCGGACTTAATCTTAACTTTGGGACATGTAACATTGAGACCAAGGGTGTCGCCGCCTCTCCAGCTGTATTCGTTGCCGGTATTTACTACCGAACCGTAAAGGTAGGAAAGGTTGTAATAGAAAAGTTCCTCGTCCCTGTCAAGAGAGTCGGGAGCGCCAACATACTCAAGTTTAAGGTTGGAAAGCTGCTCCAGAAGGGCATCGGCAAATCTGTTGAAAAACCTTGTTTCTGTGCTGTCAGCCACGTTTTTACGCGAGAAAAGGGTCACCGTCTCACTGTATGGGGCAAGGTTGGCGCCGTAAAGGAAGTTGGCTATACACTTGGCGACATAGTGCCTTGGCGCGGGGAGGACTGCCGCCTTTTTATGGATCTGCGGCATAAGTACCTTCTTTGCATCGGCAAATTCGGCCGGCTTTATGCCGAAGGTATCAATCTCGGCTATGGTTTGGGACATTACGCGCATGGCGTCGTGCAGTTGTTCGGGCGCTACGCTCATGTGGACTGTATAAACTTCGTCGCCGCCGTAGTCGCCGCTTCGGGCCGAATCGAAGGAAATCTCGCCGTACGGAATGCCGGCCTCGCGGAAATTACGCTCCAGCCTGTGCCCAAGAAGTACCTGGAATTCAAGGCCGAAAAGGTCTGTGACAATGGCCTGGGCCGTATTCATGAACCCGAACGGGATGCGCGAGCAGGAATAACTTATGGAAACCATGGGCCTGCCGCACTTGTGGAACTGGACCACCGGCGCAGGAGACGGCTCCCAAACATAGTCCGGCCTGTGGCTTTCCTTAACCAGCATGCGCGGAACCAGCATTGATAAGATATCCATCTTCTTCTTTAGCTCCGGAGCGTCTATGTCGCCGCTGACAATCACTGCCTGCTGGGCCTTTGACGAGGCCACAAGGCCGAAGGTATAAAGAAGCGTGGAGTCCAGCACCTCCGGCTTATAGAACGGAATGTTTTCGAAGCGATAGACGGTTGAGCCGTCGGTATCGGTAAGAAATCCGTCGGCCGATGGCGCCATGCCCATACTCTTGAAGAATTCGGGATTCAGACCGTCTCTCTTAGAGGCCGACAGGGGTTCATCCCTCTGGACTATGGCAATATCGGCATAGCCTTTTACCGAAGGGTCCGTTACCATATAATATGTAACGCCGCTGCCAAGAGTGCCCTTTTGGATGCAGGGATCCGTGGGGAGCGGACGCAACTGCCTTTGCGCTGGCACTACTTTTGAAAAAGACAGCAAGGCGAAAAGTGAAACTACTATGTATTTAAGGTAGCGACTACTCATTTTAACCGAATTTCGTGCAAAATTACAAACATTTTTTTGTACTTTTGCAATTCGTGTAAGAACGAATGTATAACTTAACTATAAAGAAGAAGACAATGAAAAGATTTTTTGCAGCTATCGCAATCCTGGCCCTTACGGCAGGCGCAGCATTCGCTCAAGATTTCAAAGCAGCAGTTGACGCATTCAACAACGGTGCACAAACCCTGGAAAGCAACAAGGTAGAAGCCCTGGCACAGTTCCGCGCAGCCCTTGCCGAAGCACAGGCCTGCGAAGGTGAAGAAGCCCAGGAACTTGCAGCAAAGTGCAAGGAAATTATTCCTGTTACCCTTATGTCAATTGCAAAGGAGCAGATTAACGAAGCAAATTACGAAGCAGCACTGGAAACCCTTACCGAGGCAAAAACCGTAGCCACCGAATATGGCAACGAAGAAGTTGCAACCGATGCAGCCGGCCTGGTCTCCAACGTTTATATGCGCAAAGGCAGCACCCTTCTTAAGGAAAAGAACTTTGCCGACGCAGCCGCAACATTCAAGCAGCTTACAGAACTTGAGCCCGAAAATGGCGCAGCATACGTTCTGCTTGGCCAAAGCCTTATGCAGGCCGGCGACAACGACGCCGCTATTGAAGCCCTCACCAAAGCCGACGAACTTGGCGAAGCCCAGGCTCCCAAGCTCCTTTCCAGCGTTTATCTCAAAAAGGGTATGGGCCTTGTAAAGGCCGGCAAGAATGCCGAAGCTATTGAAGCCCTGGAGAAATCCAACACCTATTCGGAGAACGCCAACGCTTACAAGCTCATTGCCAGCGCCTATACCAAGAGCGGCAAGAACACCCAGGCAATCAACGCCTACAAGAAGTATCTGGAACTGAGCCCCAACGCCAAAGATTCGGCCGACATTATCTTCACCATTGCTGCCACCGCCCAGAAAGCCGGTGACAAGGCTACCGCAAAAGAGTATTACAAGAAGCTCGCCGGTACCAAGTACGCAGCCCAGGCCGAGGCACAGCTCAAGACTCTGTAGTAACTGTCATCTCGCAGACTGCACAGTCAAAGCTTAGACAGAGCCGCTGTTTCCCGTTAAGAAGGAACAGCGGTTCTGCTTTTTTAACCCTGCCCTGTTTGGGGCAAAGGCCAAGCTGATGACGTACGCAGTACTTGGTGCGCATCAGCTGGCCATTTGAACTGTACTCCAGTTTAAATGCACTGTCCGGATTGATTTTACCACGATACAGAGGTGCGGTTTGCACCGGCATCTGATCCAGTTTTGTGGCCAGGCTGCGCCTTATGCCGTTTAGTACAGATACAGGGAGAAAAGGGACTTCTCCTTTAGCTTGCACCAGCGGTTTAAGGAAAGAATAATGGCCGCTTCTTTTGGCCAGCTGGGCCGAAATGGTCTGCAGCATCCGTTCACTGTCGCGCGCAGGGTCGGCACCGGCTGTAATGCTTTCTTTGGCCTCCCTTCCATCCTCGGTTTTGGCGATAACCATCAGATTGTTGTCACTTACAAGCACATTCAAATCCACATCAATCTCCCTTACTGGCTTGTCGGCTTCTATCTGTTTCTCGAAGGACGCGCTTATGTTGCGGTAAAGTCCTGTACCTTCTTGAAGGCCTTCAGGTTTTTTGCAGCGGACCTTGAATCCGTCACACACATCGGCCCTGAAGCCGGTGATGCCGCCGGAAGAATTTACAAAGGCAAAGCCATCGCCGTTTGTAAGGACTATGCCCGACGATGCCGGATTAAGCACCAGGCCATCGGTGGTTAGCCTGCTTACTGTTCCAACGTATTCGCCCATCGATTTTGGCGCATCCATGGATGCCCAGTCTCCCCGGCTGCCGTCCAGGAACAGTTCTGTATATCCTCTGTTGAAGGTTTTGTCCAGGTTGGGCGTGAAGCCGCCACGGACATGACCCCAGGAGCTGCGGCAATAGCGTTCCGGGTACTTTTGCACCAACGCATCCAAAGCCTGGGAATATGCCTTTACAACGTTGCGTACGTAAGACTCACCTTTAAGACGGCCCTCTATCTTGAACGAATTTACGCCTGCCCGGGCAAGATCTTCCAGACGGTGAATCAGATTATAATCCTTTAGTGACAGAAGAGCTTTATTGCGTACAAGCACCTTTCCAGAGGCATCTGTAAGGTCATAGAGGCTGCGACAGGGCTGGGCGCAGGCGCCGCGGTTGGCGCTTCGGCCTGTAAGATATTCAGACAGGTAGCACTGCCCGCTGTAGCATACGCACAGGGCACCATGTACAAAGAATTCTATCTCTGTATTTACCGCGGCCGATATGGCTTTAATCTGCTCCAGGGACAGTTCCCTTTCCAGCACAATGCGGCCAAAGCCAAGGCTTTCCAGGCCGCGGGCCTTTTCCGGCGTGCGTATTGCGCATTGGGTGGAAGCGTGCATTATAAGATTGCCGCCCATGGACAGCACGGCGGGATCCTGCACTATAAGGGCATCTACGCCTGCTGCTTCCAGTTGCTTCACAAGTTCCCGGGCCTGAGGCAGTTCCTCTGGCTTAAGAAGAGTGTTTACCGTAGCGTAAATGCGAACGCCAAACTGTTTGGCATAAGAACACAGCCGGGCTATGTCTTCCACGCTGTTTCCCGCAGCCAGCCTGGCCCCGAATGACGGACCGGCTATATACACTGCATCGGCCCCGCAGTCTATGGCTGCGATGCCGATATCGGCCGTGCGGGCCGGTGCAAGTAATTCCAGGGCTTTCATTTCTTACGCAAAGGTATGGAGTTTTTATATCAGTTCCAAAACAAGTTCTATATCGCCATAGCGTACAGGAAGGCCGCTGTATTTTTCTACGTATGAACGGGCAAGGGAACCGCGCCACACAATGTCGTCGCGGGAATTGAGGGGCAGTTCCACTTCAAAGCCATAGCTTTTGGAATTCCACTTTACCACGGCGCTGCCCTTCCATGTTGCGCGCGTGCCGCCATCGTCCTCGGTTATCATAAAGGCGCAGTTTGTTAGCATCTCGCTCCAATCCGACACCAGAACAGCGTTGAAGGGCAGTTCATCCCCAACCTGCGAACGCCTTACCACTATCATAAAGTCTGTAATTGCCGGTTCATACAGGCGCAGTTCCGGTTCCGTGGTGGCATTGAAATCCTCCACCGAGGCCAGCTTGACAAAGAATTCGGCACCGCCGCTGAACCAGCTGTCGTACTGGCGCATGGCCTTGAACGAGCGCAGCACAAGGGTTTTGAATTCCTTTGTTTTGGATTTTACAATAAGTCCTCCGCCGCCGCTGCCCCAGGAAGGATCTTCCCTCCGGCGCATCTCTATTGACTTGTACTCGGCATCCGAATTACGGTTAATCACCCACACAGGGCGGTCGTAGGCCATTTGCTCGTCCACCATTACCTTACGCACAGTACTGTCCGGCTGAATGGCGTATCCTTCGTTACGCTCTGACCCGTCGCCGGGATCAAACGTAATTATTGGCAGCGTTTCGCCGTCCCAGCCACTTGCGTCCGGCCAGTAAATTTGCACATCGGATGTAGCAAGGGAATCCAGCCAGGCATCGGAGGAGCCTCCCGCAGCTTTGGTTGCCAAAACTGCTTCCCGAAGCATATCGCGGAGCGGCTTCGAGTACTTTCCCGCCTTGGTGGCGCCATCTTCCCCCACCCCGCTTCCTGGCGCGGCAAAAAGGTCTCGCATTCGGTATTCGTCGTCGTAGCCGTTGCCTGCCGACGAAACGGTGGCATCACGAACCTCCTCCATCTGGCCCGGGCCGATGGGAAGGCCGGAAATAAGTTTGGCAACTTCTTCCAGGGTGATTAATGCCGGGGAGTTTTCCGGGACCTGGTCCTTAGACTCTTCCAAGTTCTCCAACAACACTTTGTCGCAGGCCATAAGAGGCAGTGCGAACAGGACGCAAAGTACGCCCTTAATCAGTCTTTCGTACTTCATGCTTTCTATCACCGGGCATATTCCGGTTCCTTGGTGCAAAGTACGGAAGACTTATCCGTTTAAACAAAAAGCAAACGGATAAAAATTAAAATAGGCCTCTGGCGCAAGCGCAGGGCCTATTTCTTATAAAAAACGAAGCGATTTTTGTCGTAAAAATCTTTAACCAGCTCTACCTCTGTGAAGCCGGAGTCCCGGAAAAGGGTTTCCGTTTGCTTTCCAAGCACCTCGTTTATCTCTGTAAGGCCCTTTCCTTTGTCGGCCAAAAGACGGTGCGACCAGCTGGCAATTGCGCGGTAAAACAGCAGCGGATCCTCGTCGCTCACGAACAGCGCGCCGTAAGGTTCATAATCCAGCACGTTACGCCTTAGCAGCACCTTTTCCTTTTCCATAATGTACGGAGGATTGGAGAGGATAAGGTCGAACGGACCATAATTGAACTCCTGCTGTGTGTCCAGCACGTCGGCCGCAACAAAAGTGGGTGCAAGGGCGCCGGTAGATTTAAGTTCCGACGAGAAATTCTGCCCTCTGGCAACCGCCAGTGCGGCTTCCGAAATGTCTACGCCAACTACGCGGGAGCCGGGAACCGACAGCGCAAGCGACCATGCAATGATGCCGGATCCGGTACAAAGGTCCAGGATGCGCACAGGATCGGCCGATTTGCCGTAGGGAATGCGCATGCGCTGAATCTGGCCGGCAATTTTAATGGCCTCACGCACCAGAAGCTCGGTTTCCGGGCGCGGGATAAGCACATCCGGCGTAACGTGGAAGCTTCGGCCACAAAATTCCGTACGGCCAATCACATACTGTATTGGCTCCCCTGCCTGAAGGCGCACAAGTGCCTCGGCCAGAGGTTTTTCGCCTTTTTTATCTATCTCGTACTTGGGTTCTACTATGTGCGTATAGCTTTTGGTGCCGATGACTTCCTCGCACAGCATAAGGACTATGCTGCGCGCCTCGGCCGTTGGATAGAGCGGCTCAAGGGCGGCAATTCCTTTTTTCAGAAAATCGGCCAGGAGCATGCTTTACGCGTTTTCGATGATGGATGTGAGGAAATCCGTGATGCTTATGCCGGCTGTACGTATCATCTTGGGCACCAGCGAGGCATTGGTCATGCCGGGAATGATGTTCACTTCCAGGAAATAGATGCCGTCCGGGGCCGATATATAGTCCATGCGCACCAGGCCCTTGCAGCCAAGATGATTATAGATGCGCTTTGAGATGGCCTGAATCTGGTCCCTGAGGGAATCCGGAATGGGAGCGGGGCAAAGCTCCTGGCTGAAGCCGTTGTACTTGGCCTCGTAGTCGAACCAGCCGTGTTTGGACACAATTTCTATTACAGGCAGCGTCTGAAGGCCATTTTCGTCCCTATATACGGCGCAGGTAAGTTCATGCTCGCACTTGATTGCGGCCTCTACAATAACGGTATCGCCCTCTTTGAAGGCAAACCTTATGGCTTCCGGGAGCTCTTCGGCTTTTTCTACTTTTGAAATGCCGAAGCTGGAGCCGCCGTTGGTGGGTTTTACGAACAGTGGCAAGCCCAGTTTCTCCACGGCCTTTTTGCTGAAGGCATCTACATCGTCACCTTTGCGCACGAAAGCATCCGGGGCCAGCTTTACATAATCGGCCGTCCTTAAATAGCTTTTGCAGGAATATTTGTCGAAGGCTACGGTTGTCACAAAAGCGCTGCAGCTGGAGTGAGGCACGCCCAGCATTTCCAGATAACCCTGGAGCAGGCCGGTTTCGCCAGGAGCACCGTGCTGCATTATGTATGCAAAGTCGAACTTTATCTTTTCTCCAAGTACCATTACCGAGAAGTCCGACTTATCCACTTCCGGCTGGGCGCCTTCCGGGAAGGGCTGGCGCATGGAATTGGCCTTGCGCATGGCAACCAGCTTCCACTGTCCGAAGCGGGCGAAGATTTCGTACACGTCGTACTTGAACTCGTCTATGCGGGATGCAGTGAATTCGCCACTGCGGCATGCCACCTCCCACTCCGAGGAATCCGAGCCGTAAATAACGGCAATTGAGCGATATTTGGACATTTTATTCAAAATAATAATCTTCCAGATCTGTCTTTTCCGGGGCTGCGCCTTGCTGCTGCGAGCCGTTGCAGTAATTACCCTTTAGCGACTCCGGGAACACATCGTCGGCCGTTATGCCAAGGGTACCGTCCTTTAGCACTTTTTGCATCCACAGGCCCCAGATGGGAAGGGCCATGTTGGCGCCCTGGCCAAGGTTGTTGTTGGTAAAATGGACGTAGCGGTCTTCGGCACCAACCCATACGCCGGCGGTTATATTGGGCGTGTAACCTATGAACCAGCCGTCCGAGTTGTCGTTGGTGGTTCCGGTTTTGCCGGCTATCTCTCCCTTGAGTCCGTACTTGAAACGGAGGCGTACGCCGGTACCGTGATCTACCACCGCACGCATCATCTGCAGCATGGCGCCGGTTGCCCTTTGGGACAGAGCCTCACGCTTGCGGCCGCTGAACTGGCCAAGGATGTTGCCGTCGCTGTCTTCTATGCGGGTTACAAACAGCGGATAAGTGTATGTGCCGCCGGAAGGATATGTGTTATAGGCGGTTACCATGTCGTACACAGAAAGATCGGCCGCTCCTACGCAAAGGGAGGCAACAGGATCTATGTATCCGCCGATTCCCATTTTGCGCATCATGGACACCATGGACACCGGCCCGAGCTGTTTCATGAGATATGCCGATACCGAGTTGGAGCTGTGTGCAAGACCCCAGGTAAG